>Ga0213861_10000765_pt1 | contig 28630 bp, 25 predicted proteins | sample PICome_4_FD_160110 | JGI IMG/M metagenome (GOLD analysis project Ga0213861, IMG submission 160110) | Coastal seawater microbial communities near Pivers Island, North Carolina, United States - PICO131 | ecosystem: Environmental > Aquatic > Marine > Coastal | place: USA: North Carolina... | reverse complement strand
ATATGCAATTACAATTGAATTAATTCTTGAAAGGTCAACATTTCGTCTCAAAGCAAGTGGATTGCCAAAAAGTACCATTGCACTCTCGCTCGCCTGAGAAACCTGTTTCAGCCACGAACGCCATAGTTCAGGCATTCGAAAATCGTTCTTAGGAAGCACCGAACCTGCGTGCAAGGTTGTTATAACAAGATCATACTTAGAAATTTCATCCCCAAAGCCCGCAATGGCCTCACCACCTGTAGTGAAGTTAAAATGATCAACAGGCGCAGACAAGTCCATCGAAGTTCTCAATTCAGCAGCACCAGATCCAATACTCACCACAGCGATTTTTTTATCAAATCGTTTTACAGGAAGAATATCATTCTCATTTTTTATAACAGTGATTGCTTTTTCAAAGAGTTGTTTCCGAGCCAATTGCTGCTCACTAGAAGTATACGTTTTGTAGGTTTTAGCGGCAACACCACTCTTGTACTTCGCATAAAGCACACGCTTGCATCGCTGATTGATTTCTTCCTCTGAAATCTGACCATTTCTCACCTTCTTCTCAATGGCTCCAATTGCATCAACAATACTTTTGGGAAACAGTAAGATGTCGCACCCTGCCTCGAAAGCCTTGACAACAACTTCTGTTTTTCCGTAGCGATCCGAAACAGCTTTCATTCCAAGCGCATCACTAATTACGAGCCCATCAAAACCAAGTTCACCTTTTAAATAGGAATGAATTGTTGTTTTTGACAAGCTACTGGGAGTACCTGTTGAATCAAGCGCAGGTACATTCAAATGTCCAATCATTACTGAAGACGCTCCAGCATTAATCCCATATCGAAATGGAAAAAAATCAATTGCGTTGATGTGCTTAAAAGAATTATTCACTGTTGGGAGTTCTTTGTGCGAATCTTTGTCTGTATCTCCATGACCTGGAAAGTGCTTAATACTAGTCAATACTCCTTGCTCCTCCATTCCTCTTACAGTAGCAGCAACGTTTTCAGCAACTTTTTTAGGATTCTCACCATAAGAACGAAACCCGATTACCGGATTGTTTGGGTTGTTGTTGACATCGGCTACTGGAGCAAAATTGATGTGTATTCCCATATCACGACATTCCTGTCCCATCATTTCAGCAATTCGTTTCGTTAGCGTCAAATCATGGGCAGCACCAATCGTATAATTGTATGGAAAACGCTCTTGATCCGAAAGACGCATCGCTGTTCCCCATTCGGCATCCATACCGACCAATAGAGGGACATCCGCTTTGTTTTGAAAGCGATCGATAGCGACTTCAAGTTGCGTCCGGTTGCCCTGAAAAAAAATTAAACCTCCAATCTTGTACTTAGAAACCAGAGAGTCAATTTTCACAAAATGACTTTCTGATTTGTTCGGATAAACGGCCACCATGAAAAATTGACCGATCTTTTCCCGCAAGGTCATTGTATCAATTACAGCATCAACCCAAGCATTTTCTAATACAATTGGAGCAGGTACTTTTGGCAGAATCTCTCTCTGAGCGTCAGTTTGATTGGCATTCCATGAAAGTAGAATGTAGATAACTACGACAAAAGGTACTGAAAGTAAAAACTTAAAGCGAGTACGGTTCTTCATATCTTCAAAAATACAATTTGAAATGTCCATGAATTTGGATGCATTTCATTAGTTATAAACATCCAACAAACAAAAACATAGCCAAACTACATACTGACTGTTTGTCAATGTTGAATAAAGGCATAATTTTTGACAATAATTAGTAAAATTCGACAATATATTATTGTTAAATTTGTAAGTAGTAGAAGAATGAAATTTCGATTTATAAATAACACGCTTAAAAATCGTAGGTACGACTATACACCTATGTATTTCGATGAAAGAAAGGAACGTCTTGAAGCGAAAAAAAAGCAATATGCCCGCATGGAAAATGGAGAAATGACTGACGAAGAACGCAGGGCTATTTTCAAATCAAACATGCGCAACGAATGGTCACGCGCCGAATATCGAAAAAAAGCACGGTCAAGTGCTAACCTGAGAACGTTCATACTCGTCTTAGTTATTATCGCACTTGGCTATTTCATTTTTAACGGCGTCGATCAAGTGGATACAATCGTCAAAAACCTGTGGTAAACAATTTATGAGTGATTTAATCCAATTATTGCCCGATAATATTGCAAACCAAATTGCGGCTGGAGAAGTGATTCAACGCCCCGCATCCGTCGTAAAAGAAATTGTTGAAAATGCCATTGATGCGGGAGCTACGAGTATTGAAGTAAATATAAAAGACGCTGGAAAGACATTAATTCAAATTGTAGATAATGGCAACGGAATGAGTCCTGCAGACGCGGAATTGTGCTTTGAGCGCCATGCCACAAGTAAGGTGCGCGCAGCAGCTGATCTTTTTTCCTTAGCAACAAAAGGATTTCGAGGGGAAGCATTGGCCTCCATTGCTGCGATTTCCCACGTTCAGCTAAACACAAGGGAAGTAAACAATGACTTGGGGACGTCCATTACAATTGAAGGAAGTAACATCAAAGAGAAAATAGAGGCGGTCTGCGCACAAGGAACGAGTTTTGAAGTGAAAAATTTATTCTACAATGTTCCAGCACGACGAAACTTCTTAAAATCAGACAAAGTTGAATTTGGACACATTTCAGATGAGTTCGAGCGCGTTGCGCTTGCCCATCCCGAAATACATTTCATTTTGCAACACAACGAGAATGAACTTTATAACCTCCGTTCTACGACGCTGCGAAAACGGATTATTGATGTTCTTGGTAAAAAAACAAGCGACCGACTCGTACCCATCGAAGAATCAACGGATATTGTTGATTTAAAAGGCTTCGTTCTAAAACCAGAATTTTCAAAAAAGACCCGAGGAGAGCAGTTTTTCTTTGTCAATAACCGTTTTTTTAAAAACGCTTACTTTAATCATGCACTCAATAAAGCATTCGAAGGACTTTTGAAAGAACGCACCTTTCCAAGCTTTTTTCTTTACCTCTCGGTTGATCCCAAACGTATCGATGTAAATGTTCACCCAACAAAGACTGAAATAAAATTTGAGGAAGACAAGTTCATCTACTCCATACTTTTGAGTAGCGTGCGTCAAGCATTGGGGAAGTACAATATCGCTCCAACGCTGGATTTTGAGCGTGAAATGGGATTTGACATACCGCATGAAATGCGATCTCAATCACCTATTGAGCCCACAATTCAAGTCAATGAAGGTTATAACCCTTTTCAAACGACTTCACGCACAACCTCCAATAGTACGGGAAAGAAAAGCACAAATTTTTCCAAAGCTATTGTTGATAAAGGATTCGGCTCCAAAGAGGCAAAACAAGAAGATTGGGACAACTTTTATTCCATCGATGAAAAAAATGAAGTTAGCGAACAGACAAATCTTGTGCACGAAAGTGACGAAGACAAAGGCACACAATTCATTGTAAAAGGAAACTACATCCTCTCCCCAAGCAAGTCTGGATTGATGGTGATTCATGCAAGAAGAGCAATTGAACAAATAGTTTACACAGATACAATCAATTCGTTTATTTCCAGTCCAATAACATCGCAATCACTCCTCTTTCCTATCGAAAAAGAAGTATCAAAAAAAGAATGTTTGAACTGGAACAACAACGCTTCAATTTTAAAGCAATTGGGATTTCATGGAACGATTGAAAATGATACATTGTCGATAAGTGCTGTACCTGGGGTGCTTGAGGAAGAGACTTTGAGTGCAACATTAGAGGATATATTAGAAACCATTGGACACAAAGACATTGAAAAGGGCGATCTTGCGCACAACCTTGTGGCAGCAATTGCGAGATCAGCAGGTATGAAACAGTTAAATCTTAACACAGACGAAGCAGTTGAAAGTCTCGTAAATCGATTGTTTCAATGCGAAAACCACATGTTTACACCGACAAACAAAAAAATCATTGATACCATCAGTATTGAAACAATTGAAACAAAATTTAAGTAATGTTTAGAAATCTACTTTCAAATATACCGGATGTGACAAAGAATCTCTTGATTCTAAATGTATTGTTTTTCTTGGCAACTATTGTCATGCAAAACCAAGGTATTGTCCTCCAGCAAGAACTCGGAATGCATTATCCAAGTTCCAATTTATTCGAGCCCTACCAGTTGATCACGCACTTTTTCATGCATGGTGACTTATTTCACCTGCTGTTCAACATGATCGGTCTCATTGTATTCGGATCTCAACTCGAACGTACATGGGGTAAAAAACGCTTCTTTATATTTTATTTCGTAACAGCAATTGGAGCTGTTGTCCTTCATACAATAGTACAAGGAATAGAAATACACCATTTAACCGGAGAGTGGTTTCCAGATATCATCAACAAAAGAATTCCAATTACAGAACAAGAACTCTTTAGCAAATGGCAAAGCGCATATGGAATCTATGCAACGAGTACAGTGGGTGCCTCTGGTGCCGTCTACGGACTCTTAATGGCCTTTGCCCTGCTCTTTCCAAATACACAGTTCATGTTGCTCTTCCCTCCCATTCCAATAAAAGCAAAATGGCTCGCTCTCGGACTGGGAGTTATTGCAGTTTATCAAGGTTTACAGAGCAATCAGGGTGATTCAATCGCACATTTTGCACACATTGGTGGAATGCTTTTTGGATTTATCATTATTCAAATTTGGAAGCGAAATACACGTGATTTTTACTAATCCTAACCTTTTGCAAGTATGCCAACTCAACGTTCATTTATAGACGACTTAAAAGACCAATACAAAACTGGTGGCGTTTTCATTCGTTTGATCTTTTTTAATGTTGCGATTTTTTTATTGATCAATGTAATATTGGTATTCGGTCGTCTTTACGGTTATGAACTCCAGACAGCCAATGGCTTGTACGAAATTTTCACATTGCAAACCTCTCTAAATGGATTCGTAACACATCCATGGGGAATCTTAACTTCAATTGTTGCACATTTTTCGTTTGGACACATCTTATTAAATATGGTGTTCCTCTACTTTTCAGGTCGTTACTTCGAACAATTGCTTGGCGGAAAACGACTTTTACACACCTATATTGTGGGCGGAATTGCGGGAGGGCTTCTTGAAATTATTGCCCATCTTTTGTTTCCCGGCCTTCAAGGTTCAAACATTGTAATCGTCGGTGCATCAGGTTCAATAATGGCTATTTTTATTGCTATTGCATTTTATCAGCCCAATTTACAAATTCGACTGTTGACGTTCCCACCATTTAAAATCATATGGCTCGCTGTATTCTATATGGCTATTGACTTTATCGGGTTGGCGACAAACGACGGCACAGCGCACTTTGCGCATTTAGGAGGTGCAATTATTGGTATTCATTCAGTACGAAACCTCCGTGCATCAAGTAATTTAATCAATATCTCAATGGCTCTTGGTGGTTACTTCAAGGGAGCATTTTCAGGTGGGAAACGCTCGAAGCTAAAAGTAGTGAAGAACAAAGATGTACGCAACATGTCAGATGAGGACTACAACGAAAATGTGAAAGCCAAGCAAGAAGAGACGAACCGAATTCTTGACAAAATATCTAAATCTGGATACGATTCTTTAACGAAACGGGAAAAAGACTTTTTGTTCAATCAAAGCAACAATGCTTAAGGCAAAAAAAATATTCAAATTCACCTTCTTTTTAAAGGTGATTTCTGTTGGCGTGACTGTGGCACTGCTTCTGTCTTACCTCAGTCCTTTCATAGAGCCAGCAACCCTAAGACTCTTACCCCTTTTCGGCCTTGCCTATCCAATCCTAATCTGTTTCCATTTTCTCCTAATCATAGTGTGGCTTTTCTTCAATAAAAAATGGGCGCTGGCTCTAGGAATTGTCTTTTTAGCTGGAGGGAACCTTCACTTTCGAACATTTACAATCGGATTTGGAGATACCCCAAATGGTGCGAAAGAAATCAATGTTATGAGCTACAATGTCCGTCTGTTTGACCGCTACAATCCGAATTTTGAACAGGCTGTCAAACACAAGGATAAAATCATTGGATTTGTAAAAAGCAAAAATGCCGATATTGTCTGCTTTCAAGAGTTTTTCCATCAAGACCAACCGACCAAATTTGTTACTAGAGATACCCTAACGAATCTTCTTAACACCCCCTATTACCACGAACGGTATGCACATACACTCAAAGGGAATCACAATTTCGGAATTGCGCTTTTTTCAAAATTCCCAATCGTGAAGAAAGGAGAAATCGCTTTTAAAGGCAAGGAACTCAGTTTTAATTATTGCATCTTCGCAGACATTAAAACGCCCGATGGTATAATTCGGGTTTACAACGCACACCTGCAATCAATCCGCCTAAACCAAGAGGACTACAATGCCATTAATGAGACAGAATCAGAGGAACTTGAAACGGGCACTTCTACTTTCTTTTCCATCTTAAAAAAAGTAGTGAATGCCTATCCTGTTCGAGCAAATCAAACCAATCAACTGATCAGACACATAAAGTCCTCACCACATCCAGTAGTTATTTGTGGCGACTTTAATGACACTCCAATGTCCTACACCTACACTACATTCAACGCACTGTTAACCGATGCGTTCAGAAATTCGTCTTGGGGGATTGGAAAAACCTATGCAGGTACCCTTCCAGCCGGTCGGATTGATTACATTTTCCACTCTTCGGAAATCGGATCTAGAAATTTCACTATTCAAGATCAAAGACAAAGCGATCACTTCGCAATTAACTCTTCAATCTTCCTAAAGAACAAGGAATAACAGTATCTTCGAAACAATGTTGATAGAAATTAATCAGTCAAATATTGATCAGCGCTTAATTGACCAAGCCGTCAAGGTTTTGCGGACAGGCGGGATTATCATTTTTCCAACAGATACAGTTTATGCAATGGGGTGTGACTTAAACAACAAGAAAGCCTTGAATAAATTGGCGAACCTCAAAGGCATCAAACTAAAAAAAGCCAATTTTTCGATTATTAGTCACGACATCAGTAGTTTATCTGCGTATGTCAGACAAATTGATCGATCGACTTTTAAGCTGTTAAATCGATCGCTTCCAGGTCCATTCACCTTTATACTTTCGGCAACAAATGAAGTGCCTCGAATTTTTGGTACAAATAAAAAGGAAATCGGAATACGTATACCAGATAATACGGTTGTCTGTAAAATTGTTGAGCAACTTGGCAACCCAATTGCAACAACATCTCTGCACGATGAAGAAGATAAAATCCTCGATTATTTCATTGACCCAAATCAAATTTATGAACGCTATGAGGACCTGGTCGACTTAATTATCGACAGTGGACTTGGAAAACTTAAAGCTTCTACGATTGTAAATTGTGTCGGGGGAAACATCGAAATCGTTCGTCAAGGAATTGGAAATATAGATCTATGATTTTACTTATTGATTGCGGATCCAACAAAACAAAGTTCATCGAAGAAATAGTGGACAATTATTGCGATGTGATGTCTGTTCCGTTGCTTGACGTTACAGTAGATCACCTGCAAGGTAAAAGTGGAGTCATACTTTCTGGTGCACCTATACTTGTCACCGAAATGGATACTACACCCTACCTTAAGCGAACCGAATGGATCAAAACAACAGAGCTTCCCATTCTCGGAATTTGTTTTGGACATCAACTTGTAGGCCTTCACTTTGACGCTTATGCATCAAGAATGCGCGAAGATCGTGACTGGCAACTTATCGAAGCTTTTGAGGACTGTATTTTGTTCAATCGCTTGCCCAATGAAATTGAAATGATGGAAGACCATTGTGAGAGTATTTCTATCCCCGCAGGATTTCAACTCGTCGCCTCTTCCGATGCATGTGTAAACGAGGTGATGCAACATACTGAGAAAGCCATTTTCGGTGTTCAATTTCATCCAGAGGTCTCCGGAAATCACGGTAGCGTTTTGATTGAGAACTTTGTGAATCATTGCATGCACTCCCCTTTTCATTAATAACTTGTTGAAAGTTCGTTTCGAATCAGTTCAGCGGCATTCGAAAAATTTAGATATTTGAATTATGATTTTGAATCGTATTTGGATTGGCATGTTTTTGGTCGCTATCGCAGTAACCGCATTTAAGGTGATCTTCTTTCAGGACATCTCAGTTATGAAGAATATGATTCATGACCTCGGTGCGTCTGCAACTACTGGTTTCGAAATTTCAATCTATCTGACCGGTGCAATGTGCCTCTGGTTGGGGATTATGAGAATTGGCGAAAATGGCGGAGCACTGAAACTTTTAACACGTGCCGTAACACCTTTGTTTTCAAAACTATTCCCTGAAGTACCAAAAGAACATCCTGCATTGGGATCCATGATGATGAACTTTAGTGCAAATATGTTGGGCCTCGATAATGCCGCAACACCGCTTGGACTTAAAGCAATGAAGCAGCTGCAAGAAATAAATCCAAAAAAAGACACCGCTTCCAATGCACAAATCATGTTTTTGGTTCTGAACACTTCAGGATTGACCATCATACCAGTTTCCATATTTGCGCTGCGCGCGAAGGCAGAGTCACCGACAGAAATCTTTCTCCCAATTTTAGTATCTACTTTTATTGCAACTCTAGCCGGACTCATTTTTGTCAGTATTCGACAAAAGATCAATCTTTTCAACAAAACAATTTTCGCCTATATTGGAACCCTTACTGCGCTTATCGGGTTGCTACTATGGTACGTTGTAAGGCATCCAGAACATGGAGAAAATGTATCAATACTCGTTGGTGGGGGATTAATCTTCGGAATTATTTCAAGTTTCATCCTTCTCGCTGTGCGGAAAAAGGTGAATGTATACGAATCATTTATCGATGGTGCGAAAGAAGGATTTAATGTAGCAATAAGCATCATTCCCTATCTCATTGCAATGCTCGTCGCCATTGCACTCCTGCGTGCCTCAGGTGCGCTTGAATTGCTTTTGTCTAGTGTAGAATGGCTCGTACTATCCATTGGGATCACAGTCACCGAATGGGTGGATGCATTGCCTGTGGCAATCATGAAACCGTTAAGTGGTGGCGGTGCAAGAGGTGCATATGTCGAAGTAATGAACAACTTTGGAATTGGTTCAATGCAAGAAAAAATTGCAGCAACAATGCAGGGAAGCACTGAAACTACTCTGTATGTTGTGGCTGTATACTTCGGAGTTGTAGGTATTAACAAGACAAGATATGCGGTCACTGCAGGCTTATTTGCAGATGCCATTGGAATCATTGCAGCCATTTGTGTGTCCTATATATTCTTTTCATCATGAAATGGTTTAAGAGAAAAAAACGAACGATTATTGCAACAGACCTTTCAAAGACCACGTTGAAAAAGATTGACTACCCGCCAAAAATCATTTTGGCTTGGAGTAAGGCAATTGAAGGCAACAATAAGCTCATGTTTTGGCTCAAAGAGAATGGATACGAAGAACTTGCCATGGCAACCTTCGCCATCTACCTTAAAGATGAGGCAAGAAGTTGGCTGCAAAATAATGGCTACGCTCATTTATTAGCAATGATCAATGCCGCAGAAGGCAATGAAAGCGCCCAAAAATGGCTCATTACGCACAATTTTATAACACTATATCATGTTGCAATGGCCGTTGAGAATGAACAATTAAGCTGGAAGTGGCTCGCTTCAAACGCCCCTTTGGATTTGTTTTTTTTGGCAAAATCAATAAAAAAAATAAAAGATCAAATTGAGGATAATCACAACGACATCCATACGTTTCGTAAAGACATTTAGTACAACAAACAAATAGAGAAAGAGAATACATTGTAAATCCGAATAAACAAAACAAACTGAATAACATCTATTCTAATATCTTTGCAGCACCAATTCCAAAATACCGATGATTAAAGGAAAAAAACTTATAGTTATTTTGCCAGCATACAACGCAGCGAAAACACTAAAAAAAACATACGATGAAATCCCTTTCGATATTGTTGATGATGTCGTATTGGTCGACGATAAAAGTAGCGACAATACCGCTGATCTCGCTAGAGAAATTGGAATCAACCATGTGATTGTACATGAGGAGAACAAAGGATACGGGGGAAACCAGAAATCATGTTACAATAAGGCATTGGATCTCGACGCCGACATTGTAGTGATGTTGCATCCAGATTATCAATACACTCCAAAGTTGATCGAAAGCATGGCGCACATTATTGCAAATGGTCTCTACCCCGTAGTTATTGGGTCACGAATTCTTGGAAAAGGAGCACGACGAGGCGGAATGCCGTTGTACAAATACGTGGCAAATCGTTTTTTAACACTCAGTCAAAACATTTTAATGGGACAGAAACTTTCCGAATACCATACAGGATTCAGAATGTTCTCCGCTGAGGTAATGAGAGACATCAATTTCAATAGTAATTCCGATGATTTCATTTTTGACAATCAAATGCTTGCCCAGATTTTCTACGCCGGATACGAAATTGCGGAAATCACCTGTCCTACAAAGTATTTTGAAGAAGCATCATCAATCAACTTTAAAAGAAGCTCAAAGTATGGATTGGGAGTACTCGGAGTTTCATGGAAGTATTTCTTCAATAAAATTGGGCTGATGAAGTCTGAAATGTTCCAAAAATAACGCAACCAACTGATTGAAAATTGAAAGTGAGATTTCCTGAGAGAATTCATCTATCTTAGTAAATCAAAATGCAAAAGAATTTCGATGTCAACCTTTGAACAAATTGCAAACAATTCCAAAAAAAGTGCGCTTCTGCTGTTGCTCCTTTCTGTGGTGTTCTTCATTGGCCTTGGAAATGTTCATTTGTTTGATTGGGATGAAATCAACTTCGCTGAATCTGCACGAGAAATGATTGCAAGTGGTGACTACCTGCGTGTTCAAATTAATTTTGAACCGTTTTGGGAAAAACCCCCCTTCTTTCTTTGGCTTCAAGTTGGTTCAATGAAACTCTTTGGAGTCAATGAATTCGCAGCGCGCTTCCCCAATGCTGTCTTTGGATTTGTGTATCTCATCTCACTTTACTTTATCGGAAAAAAACATTTTTCAGGCAAGTTTGGACTTTTGTGGTCTCTCGTTTTTTATGCAACACTGCTTCCACACATCTATTTTAAATCTGGAATAATCGATCCTATTTTTAATTATTTTATCTTCCTTTCAATCTATTTCATGGTAAATGTAATCAGCGGAAATAGTAAAAACAAAGGTCGTTACGCACTCGCTTCAGGTTCAATTAGTGGACTCAGCGTATTAACCAAAGGCCCTGTTGGATTTCTACTTCTGGCACTTACCCTACTAATTTATCTGACAGCCAACAAGTTCAAACCCTTCCCGAAGCTGAAATACATTGGACTTTTCTTTCTTGGACTACTATCCGTGCTATTGTCTTGGCTCAGTATTGAAATCATAAACAATGGATTTACGATCATTGAAAAATTCATTGCATACCAAGCGGAACTATTTAGTTCAAATGTTGCCGGACATGAGCAACCTTTTTATTACCATTTTGTCGTTGTTTTCCTCGGATGTTTCCCAATTTCAATTTTGGCCTTGCCTGCACTTCTGAAGCGACGCTGGGATACTCCACTCAATCTAAACACATGGATGTTATGCCTCTTTTGGGGTGTACTCATTTTATTCAGTATAGTCACTACTAAAATCATACATTATTCGTCAATGACATGGGTACCTTTGTCATTTGTTGCAGCCCTTGTTCTCTACAAAGCAAGTAAGGGAGAATATGAATTTCAAAAATCACTCCGTTTTCTGTTTTTAAGCGTAGGGATTGCAATTGGACTTGCAATTACAGCAATCCCTTTAATTCTAATGAATAAAGAATGGTTGTTGTCAATCACTGAGAACAAATATGCTTACGATTCGATCGCTCAAACAATCCCATGGTCTGGTTATGAAATCACTGCAGGGATACTTTTTGTGCTGGGTACAGCCGTCAGTTTTGTCTTCTTGAAAAAGAATAGCATTACCTCTTTCATTGCTTCAATAACAACGACAACAACCCTAGTTTTACTCTGTATTCAACTGCTGATTTTACCCAAAGTTGAAAAAATAACTCAGGGTACTGCTGTTACATTTTATAAAGAATTGCAAGGTGAGAATTGTTATGTTGAATGTTATGGGTTCAAAAGCTATGCGCACTATTTTTACTTTCAGCAACCCTATGGCTTAGCTCCTGAGCAAAAAACAACAAACTGGCTCGTGAATGGGGAAATAGACAAACCCGTCTATTTGATCACAAAATCAGACAACAACGAGGTGGAACAATGGCCACAATTTACACGTATCATGGAGAAAGGTGGGTTTCGAATGTACAAACGTCAAATCGAATCAGAATAGCACTCCGATTGGTCAATACTACAAGCTAAAACGCATTCCTTAGGAACTTAAAATCAATTGTAAAAAAGTTCTACTGCTGTGGCTCCCTTGCCATACTCTCTAAAATCAGCATCATACACATCGATATTTTCTTTTTTATCTAGAAACATCCGAACTTCATCACGAAGCACCCCCATTCCAACGCCATGAATAATAACGATCTTTCGAATACGATGTGCCCTTGCCTTCTTGTAAAATGTTGCCAATTCACGAAGCTGCTTTCGAAGGATTTCAGCATTTGACCAACCGACATGAGATGTTGTCAATTCCTCAATATGCAAGTCCAGCTCCCAAACCTCGATTGGTTTTCTTGAACCCGTAAGAATTCCTTTACTTACAATATGCTTTGCCATTGAAAACGACTCGTCTTCATTGAGACCACTTATTTTTGAGGTATCTATATTGTATTCCTCACTGTATACTGAAGCCAGTTCCGAAGGCAGAAACTCACGATCAAAACCATCAGCATCCTCAATAATATAATGTCCGTTTTGGGTGGTTTTTCGTACAACTCCCCCTCCAATTTCATGAAGAAAAACTACTTTTTGACCGATGCTAAATTTCATATCCAATCAAATACAGGATAAATCCAATCTGTATCCAAAAATGAAAAAAGTACTATTGGAATTGCAAAGGAGATCACCCACAAAAAGAGAATACTCATCTTAAACAAAACTGATGCATCATCATTCAAAGGAGCAACGAGAACATTATTCACTTGTCCAGCAAGCAAAGGATCAGACTGTTCTTCAGAGATATGATCAATGTATTTCTGCAATTGTGGTGTATGAGAAATTACAACCTCTTTGATCTTAGAATATTCTTTGTTACTCAACTTCGTATAGGTAGTTGAATAATCAATATTACTTTCTCGGAGTTCTTTGTGCATTTGGTATTGCTTTTGAAGCGCACGAACACGGAATCCCATAAAAAAGCCAAACAAAATTACCAAATACCCCATATACTCAATAAAGAAGCCCGAAACAATGACAGAAATTGACGAAATAAAAGCAAAAATCATAAGCAACAACTCACTGTGTTTCCGGAAAAATATTTTCAAAAGCTGTCCCCCATCAAGAGGATCTATTGGTAAAAGATTGATCAGATTTAGCAAAAGGAAAAGCGCACTTAACTGCAACATCCAAGGGATGTGATGATTGCAACTGTACCACATCAATAGAGAGCCAATAACAATTCCTGGAAACGGACCTGCAACAATTACCAAAAGACTCTGTTTCTTCGAATAATTCCGCTTTTTCCCTTGAACAAACGCACCCATCAAAGGAATGAAGAGCATACGGACATTTTCATAATGAAATACCTTCATAGCTAAAAAATGACCCAATTCATGAATCATAAGTACAACAAGTAAGTAAATGATAAAATCAAATTCCTCCGTCCCGAAAAATAAAAGGTAAACCAATACGAACAAAACCATCGAGAAAACGGTCAGCGACAAACTACTTTTTGGTTTGTGCTCAATCAAATCTGGTTTTTGCGGATAAAAATCTTCCATTTGGTTGCAAAATAATAATATAAAACCAATTCCTTTTTTTAAGGAATAAATCACTTTATCAAATTAGCATAGTCTTTGGCAAAATAGGTAAGAATGCCGTCAGCACCAGCTCTGCGTATACTCAACAACATCTCAACCATTGCATCATTGTAATCAAGCCATCCATTTTTTGCTGCAGCATGCACCATCGCATACTCTCCACTCACATTGTATGCTGTGATTGGGGTGTCAAATTGCTCTTTAAGTAGATGTATAATGTCAAGATAACAAGTCGCAGGTTTTACCATTATTATGTCTGCTCCTTCCTCGATATCAAGTTGCGCCTCAAGAGTTGCCTCCCTCTTGTTTGCTGGATTCATTTGATACGTTTTTTTATCTCCACCTCGAGGTGCTGAATCCAAGGCATCTCTGAACGGACCATAAAACGCACTTGCATATTTAGCAGTATACGACATAATGCTGGTCTGGTCATAGCCTTGAGCATCCAGAGCGGAACGAATGTAACCAATCCTCCCGTCCATCATATCACTCGGGCCGATTATATCTATTCCAGCTTGCGCCTGCGCAATAGACATTCTAGAGAGAATAGGTAATGTCTCATCATTCAAAACAATACCGTTTTCAACAAATCCATCATGCCCATCAGAGGAATAAGGATCCATCGCAACATCACTCATCAAAACAATTTCTGGAAAAGTCTCTTTCAATTTGCGAATTACTCCAAGGTAAAAATTGTCATCGGCATAACTGTATGAAGCCAGCTTGTCTTTCTTTGATTCTTCTACCACTGGAAATAAGACATATTTATCAATACCCAACCTCAAACATTGTTCAACTTCAACAATCAAGTTATCGAGTGACCACCGAAAATTGTTCGGAAGCGACAAAATTTCTGTTTTGATCGATTTACCATCTTCAACAAACAAGGGGTAAATTAAATTTTGCGTGCTCAATTGCGTCTCCTCAACCATACTTCTTATTGCATGGTTTTTGCGATTTCTTCGAAGTCTAATATTCATGTCGTATTTCAATCTACACAAAATTAACAATTCTAAGTTAGTTCAGTTATTTTGAATACATTGTGTATTATAAACAAAAACTGGTCACAAAAAAAATCTCCCAGCGTTATGAAGTGCGCAAAGGAGATTTAAAATTGTTTTGAGGGAAGGTTTACATTAGCATTCCACCACAAATATTTATTGTTTGTCCCGTAATGTATGTAGACATATCAGACCCTAGGAATACCGTGAGATTTGCCACATCTTCTACACTACCTCCACGTTTTAGAGGAATTGAACTTCTCCATTCATTTACAACTTTCTCATCCAATTTGGCCGTCATCTCAGTTTCAATAAATCCGGGAGCGATTGCATTGCAGCGAATACTTCTTGAGCCCAACTCTTGAGCGACTGATTTTGTAAAACCTATCAATCCAGCTTTAGATGCTGCATAATTTGCCTGACCAGCATTACCACTGACCCCAACAACAGATGACATATTAATAATGGAACCTTTTCTTGCCTTCAACATCGGTCGCTGAACAGCTTTCGTTAAATTGAATGCAGACTTTAGGTTGGTGTTCATCACTTCATCCCATTGCTCCTCAGTCATACGCATTAATAAAGTATCACGGGTAATTCCTGCATTGTTGATCAGAACATCAATTGTTCCAAAAGAGTCTACAACCTGATCAACCAACTCTTGTGCATCGTCAAACTTCGATGCATCAGACTTAAATCCTTTCACTGTTCCTCCACCTGCAGACAATTCTTCTTCCAATGCAGTAGCACGTTCAACAGATGACAAATAAGTAAATGCAACTTTCGCTCCATGTTTCACACACTCTTCAGCAATTGACTTACCAATTCCGCGCGATGCACCTGTTATCAAAACGACTTTATTTTCTAATAATTTCATTATTCAATAATTTTTACAAAGTTAAAAAAAAGCGACTGCTTCAGGTTTTGATTTAAAAACAATCAATTGTTGATAAAAGGTCAAATAAATTGATTTTCAAAAGCATCCAAAATTGATTTCGAAATACCACATTTCCAAGAAATTGAAATTCTCAAATGATTATTGAAAAGGGGTAAATAATCAATAAATAGCCATATATATTCAAAATTCTTAAAAAAATAAAAAAAATGACAGTTGAATGATTTTGTTTCCCTAAATTTGTTTCAGGTTTAGTTGTAAAAGGTAGGTTAGGTATGAGGGCGATCAAGTTTACTTGATCGCCCTCCCTTGTTTTATAAGGTTATTTTCAATTAATGAAATCCCACGAAACACCTATTCTCACTCGTGTTCCTGCAATTGGATACCCACGTTGCTCCTCCAAAATAGTAGAATTCCAGAAATAGCCAATATTCTCATATCGAACAAAAAACCTGAACTCTTGGATTCCAAAAGAAGCAAACGCATGCAAATTAAATATCCCTTCAGTCTCATTTCCCGCAGAAGAAAAGTCCATTACATCTATGGCAGGAATATATACCCGTGTATTAAATGAGGAAATATATGATGCATCAACACCAATTAAGGCTTGGAGTCGTTTTGCTTTAAACAACCTCCCCTTCAGAAAAAGACGTGAGTATGACTGAAAAACAGGCAAATATCCCTCATTATCAAACGAATAAATCACAGTTGGGTAAAAATGAAGCCTTCCCAATTTTATGTTGGCTTTCGCCGTTATACTGGAAAACACAAAATCTTTATCGCTTTGAAACCAGGAGACACCATCAAATAGATACGTCGAAGTAATGGATGAAAAATCTGCTTTCAAGCCAACATCCAGAACCGAATCTTTTAACTTCCAATTAACGTCACCAGCAATACGTAAAAACAGCTGTTTCTCAATGTTTGGCAAGCTGTACTGAAAATTGTTCGAACTGTATCTCCTTTGAAAAGGGTCAGGAGCAGAATTCTTTAGAAGTAAAGACACCTTCGCTTTAAGATCATTCTTCTTAAAATTCAGATCCGTCCTTTCACTCCACTGATTGAAGCCACCCACTAGATTATATGTCGCCTGATTTACGACATCAAATGACTTAAAGCGAAATCGAGCAGTTGTAAGCAAATTCACCTCATTGGTATCATACGTTCGACCTAAATTCTGGAAGCCCCAATATTCATGACGCACTTGTCCATCTAAATAGAAATGATTTTTCCGGTTCGAAAAATATACACCCGCTGAATTTTGAACTTGTGCCCAATTGAATTGGTCCCTAGTACTTGAAGAGTCATAATAAGTCGTATCATAAATTGAACCCAAATCAAAGTCTGACTCCAGGTATTCTCGGTTTGTTACAAAATAAGCATGATTTGATACCAAGCCAAAATGGCGCAGTGTATCCGCGCTAATATTTATATAGTTTCTTAGCTGTAAATTCCCCAACTTGGTCATGCTATTGGCATCCGCTTTATTGGTGCTAACAAATTCCAACCCGAAGGATTGCAGCTGAGTCAGAGAAGCTGAATCAGTGGTAATACCTCCTGAGTGACTTGCATCCATTGATTGAAAGCTTCCTTGTAGCTGAAAACTATAACGTTGTCCAATTTTTTGGAGCTGCGCACGAATATCGTTCTCCATAAAATTCGAATTCTGAAGATAACCAGTCGCTCTATTTCGATCGTATTTTAAATTAAAAAGTAGACGCTCTGAAAATGCTTGGCTGTAATCCATACGGACATATTGAGACCCCTGTCCTCCAAAAGAATAAGCAAAACCTAAATGCGGTAATGCAGAGAATTTCAAAGGAGTGTAGGTCGCAAAACGCTGCATCTTTCGTGAGGTAATGTCTGCGAATAAAGAAGCAGTTGACATACCGGTTTGACTCAAAATTGAACGACCACCATCAAAAGTTGTTGGTAAATCAGCGTTTGCAATATCAAAAGTATCAATCGCTCCCCCCATTCTATGCTCGTAAAAAACAGTATCGGGATCAAAGTTCAACTGTCCAAACACAGAACAACTGAAGAACAGCAAAACACTGGTAACAAACTCTTTCATATTCTTATCTGAAGAAAAACTAAAGTATAAAAAAAGGGGCAACCTGGAAAATCAGGTGCCCCTTTGTAAAAATTGTTGTGATAAGCCTAAAGTTGATTGATCTTCAGCTGAAGACCCGATTTTAAATTCGCAGCCTTGTTCTTGTGAATAACATTCGTCTTTGCTAATTTGTCAATCATCCCAGCAACAGATGGAAATAATTTCTCAGCTTCCTTCTTTGACGTCAACCCTCGAAGCGTACGAATCGCATTACGCGTTGTTTTGTGCTGGTATTTGTTACGAAGCCTTTTCGCTTCGTTTGATCTGATTCTTTTTAATGCTGACTTATGATTCGCCATCTTTTTCTTTTTTTTTAAATTTTTAATACTGCAGCCCATAGGAGAATCGAACTCCTGTTTCCAGGATGAAAACCTGGCGTCCTAACCACTAGACGAATGGGCCAAATTATACAAATTTGGCAGCCCATAGGAGAATCGAACTCCTGTTTCAAGGATGAAAACCTGGCGTCCTAACCACTAGACGAATGGGCCAAACATTATTTCAATTCCCTATTTGGGCGCTTTGCTTTGCTGACACCACAATACAAGGCATCATTTTTCGCGAAAGCGAGTGCAAATATAAAGTGAAATTCTTTAATGACAAACGATACCTAGGATTTTTTCTAAAAAACATGCTTGTCGTCCGCAGAGAATTGAAACCCGAGACGCTTGCCCGTCGCAATTTGCAAATCAGAACTGATTTCCATAATCTGCATGACTGAAACTTGCTGTACCAAATCGTATGGAGGAGTAATCAAATCAAACTCAATAGCAAATGCCATTGCACACTGAATAATGGTTTGAATCGTACTATCGGTAAGTTCACTATCGGGCAATGCATCAACGATTCCTCCAAGAACTCCTTTACCTTCAACCATACAACGTTGCTCGTGATTCATAAAAACACGCCCAATTAGGTATCCCAGATCATTCAGCCGATTTTGTTCGTAAGATTCCGCGAGAAAATTGTAGATATTGATCATCCCAAAGTATCCATTCGCGCCATTTTGCTTTAGATAATCCGTTTCCCACAATTCATGATTGTCTGGCAATCGAAAGATATTGCGATGCAATTGAAAAACGAGCACATCACTTCCAACGTAAACAATGAATTCATGTTTTCCTTTGTCTTCAAACTTGAGTCGAATGCGCCGGTCGTTTACTTGCTTGCGGAGTGCTGTCAATTCATTGTTTACAGCAACCTTGAATGCATTCAGTACTTTTTCTGAATAATCAGCCACATCCTGCTTTACCGCTGCTTTATTGACCAATAAGTCAACAATACCTGATCTCAAGTCACTCTTTTTCATCTTAATAAGATTTCGCAAAAACCACACGACCCGCCGATGGTTTTCCTGTCACCATGCAAACCCCTTGCTCTTCTTCCCTATCAAATGGTATGCAACGAATGGTCGCTTTGGTTTCATTTTTAATTTTTTCCTCGGTCGCTTCGGTACCGTCCCAATGCGCAAGAAAAAACCCACCTTCCGAATCAATTCTTTCTTTGAAATCTTCGTAGGAGTCAATGGTGCGCATGTTCTTTTCTCTAAAATCCAAAGCTTTGTTCAATAAATTGCTTTGAATCTCTTCGAGTAAATTCACAATATATGTTTCAACACCTTCAAAATCGACTACCTCTTTCGTTTTCTCATCACGCCGTGCCACTTCAATCTTGCCATTGCTCAAGTCTCTCGGCCCCAACGCCAAACGAACAGGAACTCCTTTCGACTCATATTCAGCAAACTTCCATCCTGGTCGGCGGTTGTCATCATCATCGAATTTAAACGAAATGCCTTTTCCTCTGAGTTTTTCAGCCAATTCATTCATACGTTCGGAGATTGCCAATAAATCTTCGTTTGTCTTGTATATCGGTACTGCAACCACTTGTATTGGTGCTAACTTTGGAGGCAATACAAGTCCTGCATCGTCTGAATGCGTCATAATTAAGGCGCCCATCAGACGCGTCGATACACCCCAAGATGTTGCCCAAACGTAATCTTTCTTTCCATCCTTGTCCGTAAACTTGACATCAAATGCCTTGGCGAAATTCTGACCTAAGAAATGCGAAGTACCCGCTTGAAGTGCCTTCCCATCTTGCATCATCGCTTCAATACAATACGTCTCCTCTGCTCCTGCGAACCGCTCACTGTCTGACTTCAACCCTTTAATAACAGGCATGGCCATGAATTGTTCTGCAAAATCTGCATAAACCGTATTCATTTGTTCTGTCTCTTGCAGTGCCTCAGCCTTTGATTGATGTGCCGTATGTCCTTCTTGCCATAAAAATTCGGCCGTTCTGAGAAAAATTCGAGTTCGCATTTCCCATCGTACAACATTTGCCCATTGATTGATCAAAATTGGCAAATCGCGATACGACTGTATCCATTTCTTGTAGGTATTCCATATGATCGCTTCACTCGTTGGGCGCACAATCAACTCTTCTTCCAATTTGGCTTCTGGATCAACAATTAACTTCCCTTTTTCATTTGGATCTCCTTTGAGACGATAGTGCGTAACAACAGCACATTCCTTTGCAAAGCCTTCAGCATTCTTCTCTTCAGCCTCAAACAAACGTTTCGGAATAAATATGGGGAAATAGGCATTTGAATGCCCAGTTTCTTTGAACTTTGCGTCCAACACTTCTTTCATTTTTTCCCAGATGGCATAACCGTAAGGCTTTATCACCATACAACCCTTCACATCTGAATGTTCAGCAAGATCAGCTCTTGAAACGATTTCATTGTACCATTTCGAATAATCTTCTTCTCTCGTTGTAAATTTTTGCGCCATATTTAAAAAGAATGCATTTTTAAGACAGCAAAAGTAGAAAAATATAGGTGATATCTGCGCTTATTTATGCTCCCTTACAATCTGATCCTTATAGGACACCTTATTTAGCTTGCTCTTGATCCAAGCAGAGATATTGAAATACTCCAAAACTACACACTCGTTTTGGTTCTTAAGCAATTCTGTAACCTCTGAATCCATCCGTTGCAAAAGAGCGACACGCTTATTGTAATCAACCGTCTTCGCTAAATTTTTAATCCGTTTTGCACAAATATTTTCAATTTGACATTCACGATTTTGTCTTCTTAAATAACGGTTGGTTGATTTTACCACATATTCCAAAAACTCGTAATTCCTCAACTCGAAATGAAGCACAACATTAAAGATGCGCGAGAAACTATAAATATCTTGTCTCAAGTTCTGCTCCTTGTCATTAATTACTTGATTTAAATAATGTAGTGATTCTCTATAATTTCCCACACCAAAATAACTGTATGCCTTGGCATAAGTCAGTAGGACATGCATCTCCTTGCTTATGTTATCTGCATATTTTTGCTGTTTTTTTTCAACTTCCTTCAACAATCTTACACTTTTATTAAACTTCCCCATCTTGTTGTACATTGTCAATTCCTGATAAGCAGTATTGGCAAAAATACGCACAGAAATATTAACAAAGTTGAAGCCCTTCTTTCCTTTTAGACCACGAATCTCACGAATCATTTTTTTTGCCTCATCAAACTTATTGTTGTCGATATGACAGCGCAACAAATGAAACAAGGTGTTCACATAACGTTGTCCCGTATCCAATTTAATGTCCGGATTGGCATCTAAAATTTCAAGTGTTTTATTGAAATACTGAAATGCAAATTCATAATCCCTGTTTGTCGCCGCACATAAGCCTTTTATATAATAACAGATGGATGCAGCTTTAATAGAGAGTGCCGTATTTTCTCCCTTTATTAGGTGGCAATTTTGAATCCCTCGAACAACTTTTCGCTCCTCTTCATTTCTTGTAAAGCCACCCGACCGAAAAACGAAATTGATCTTGGAATATATTACTGTGTACTCTGCCAAATTTCTAAGCTTTGAAATTACATGCTCCTCCTCAGCGACAAGTCGATCCAAGTCCAAACTGAAAACTCCCGACTCATAAGCCAACTCAATTAATTTCTTCTCCCATCCAATCAACTCGTACCAATAGTAGAACTTTTCATGTTTTTTAGCTGATTGCTTCGCCCGAGTAACAAATTTTTCACATTCTTTGTAAAGTGCTTTGTTGTAAAGAATTTCTACATTTTTAATCTCTTGCTTCAAAGCGCTACTGACAGTATAATCGCCGTAATATGCGCGTAAACTTTTGAGAATCAATCGGTACAAATGATTTTTTTCCGATGGCAAGTGTTTGATAAAATTCTGCCCCTTAAATTCTTCTTTTAGAGCATATTCATCGTACGACTCTTGTATCTCGATGTAATCGAAAATTTTTAAGTAATTTTTTTCGCCAGATTGAAGAGATGAGGTCAATTTAAAGAATCGCTTTTCTGACTTTGTGAGTGAGGTAATTAGTTTAAACAGTTCCGTGGACGGCTTCATAGTTTAAAGTTAAAAAGGTTTAGTACCACTAATTTAGCAATAAGAATTGATATACTCCTCTCATTTGTTAGGAGTTCCACGTAAAGTAATTGGAAACAAAAAAGTTATGGGGTTTACCATAGCCTTATAACCTCATATGACAAAGGGAATAATCTAAAATAAGCCTCTACCCAAAACGATTACATCACCTTTAAAAATTGTATCAGTAGCGTTCATCTTGTTCAAACGCATCAATACTTTCTTGCGCACCGCATGGACCTGCGAAAACTCTTCAAGCGACATCTGGCTTGATGCAACAACTTCTTTCTTATGTAGAAGACGTGTCATTTTAATCGGACGAATGTATACAACATCTCCAACCTCTAGGACATCTTTTGAAGCACCGAAATTGTTGTACTTGTACAATTGCGATAAAGTCAACCCAAATTCTTTAGAAACCTTGTAATAGGTATCACCTTTTTGAGCAATAATGAATGGAACATTGGTTTCATGCATATGCACTTTGTGCGTATTGTAATCGGCCTTTGAAGCAGCCAGTAATTTCGGAGAGAAGTACGACTCAGGATTCTCCGCTTTGTCGTATTGACTTAAATTTAAATCTTCGATAATACCTATAAGTAAATCAGGATACTTGGGATTCGTAGCGTATCCGGCCTTTTTTAAACCCTTTGCCCATGACTTGTAATCCGTATTGTCGTAGGAAAACAAAAATGCATAGCGCTCGTATTTTTTCAGAAAGGCAGAATGATCGGAATACGAATCTGCTGCAGATGCATAAACCCGAAAACACTCGTCTTTCTTATCGTCATCTAAATAGATTTTATCCCCAGTCCATCCATGACATTTGATACCAAAGTGATTTTTCCCTTGAATTGCCAAGGTGGAATTGCCACTGGCACTTTCCAAAATTCCTTGAGCCAATGTAATGCTTGCCGGAATCTTATGCAGAATCATTTGCTGAATAGCTGTTTCTTTCCACTGCTCGACATACTCGGCTTTGGAAATGCGAGCGCCTCCAAAACTCGAACCAATGAACAAAAATGATAACGATGTAATTACTGCTTTCATAACCCGGTATTGTTTGGTCTTTTTGTACGACAAAATTAAATACAAGTTACAAAAACTGTTGAAAACATCAATTTTAATTGTTAATAACCTCTGTAAGCTACTGTTAATAGGACAAAATGACAGACTAGTCTCGTGTGAAGTGTCATTTTTTCCGTTTTTGAAAGCCAAGAATCAATTGGTCCAAAAATTGACGCCAAGAAAGTAAAAGAACTGTAAAATGGATCTCAACAAACTCACACTTAAAACTCAGGAAATACTACAATATGCTCAACAATTGGCCCATGAAAATGGGAATCAATCGATTGAATCGGGCCATGTATTAAGAGCATTACTTTCGCAGGACAAAGATGTGACCCCATACCTACTCGATCAATTGAAGGTCAACTCTTCACTACTCGAAACTGCATTGAACCGTATCTTAGAACATTACTCGAAAGTATCTGGTGGTCAAATGTATATGTCCAAAGAAATGAATGCAACTCTCATCAATGCATTTACAGAATTGAAAAAATTTGGAGATGAGTATGTATCCATAGAGCTTTTGCTCTACGCAATGGTCGCATCCTCTGACTCCATTGGACAATTATTACGCGACAATGGCATCAATAAAAAGAACCTTAAATCTGCAATTATGGAATTACGAAATGGTGAGCACGTCACTTCAAACAACTCCGAAAACAACTACAAATCGTTAGAAAAATACGCGAAAAACTTAAACGCTCTGGCCAAAGAAGGGAAATTAGATCCCGTAATCGGTCGTGACGATGAAATTCGACGGGTACTACAAATACTCACTCGAAGAACAAAAAACAATCCTATTTTAATTGGAGAGCCGGGTGTTGGTAAAACTGCAATTGCCGAAGGAATTGCACACCGAATTATAGAAGGTGACATTCCGGAAAACCTACAATCAAAAGTCGTATATTCACTTGACATGGGCGCTTTAATTGCTGGTGCCAAATACAAAGGGGAATTTGAAGAACGGCTCAAAGCAGTGATTAAAGAAGTTACGAAAGCAGAGGGAGAAATCATTCTTTTTATAGATGAAATACACACACTTGTTGGCGCAGGTGGCGGAGGTGAAGGTGCAATGGATGCGGCAAACATTTTAAAGCCAGCACTAGCGCGTGGTGAACTAAGAGCAGTTGGAGCTACTACACTAAACGAATATCAAAAATACTTTGAAAAGGACAAAGCACTCGTTCGGCGATTCCAAACTGTTTTGGTTGACGAACCCACCACAGAAGATGCTGTCTCGATATTGCGAGGAATCAAAGAGAAATACGAAAATCACCACAAGGTATTGATCAAAGATGCTGCAATTATCAATGCAGTAGAACTTTCTCAACGTTACATTACAGAACGTCATTTACCAGATAAGGCGATTGATCTAATTGACGAAGCAGCCTCTAAATTACGCATGGAAATCAATTCAAAGCCAGAAGAACTCGATGAAATTGAGCGAAAAATTATGCAGCTTGAAATCGAAAAGGAAGCGATCAAACGCGAGAAAGACAAAAAGAAAGTATCCCACATAGAGAAAGAACTTGCAGATCTTACAGAGCAGCGCGATGCATTCAAAGCAAAATGGAAAACAGAAAAAGACATCGTAGATACGATTCAAACCAACAAAGAGAACATTGAGCGTTACAAATTAGAAGCCGAGCAAGCTGAGAGAGCCGGCGACTTTGGAAAGGTGGCCGAAATTCGCTACGGACGAATTAAAGAATCGGAACAGCTGCTTGAAGGTGCAAAAGAAAAGCTTGCAAGTATTCAATCCGGCTCCAAAATGATCAAAGAGGAAGTTGATGCTGAAGAAATTGCTGAGGTTGTCTCAAAATGGACAGGAATCCCTGTCAGTAAAATGATTGAAAGCGAAAAAGTAAAACTCCTGAAACTTGAGGAAGAACTTTCCAAACGTGTCGTGGGACAAAAAGAGGCAATTGAAGCACTGTCTGATGCAGTGAGAAGGTCTCGTGCCGGACTTCAAGATGACAAAAAGCCAATTGGATCCTTTATTTTTCTGGGAACAACAGGTGTCGGGAAAACCGAGCTCGCAAAATCGCTCGCCGATTATTTGTTCAACGACGAAAATGCAATGACACGAATTGACATGAGTGAATTCCAGGAGAAACATGCAGTTAGTCGACTTGTGGGTGCACCTCCCGGATATGTTGGATACGATGAAGGTGGACAATTAACTGAGGCTGTAAGACGGAAGCCCTACTCGATTGTTCTTTTGGATGAGATAGAAAAAGCACATCCAGATGTTTTCAATGTTCTTCTTCAAGTACTCGATGATGGACGATTGACAGACAACAAAGGACGCACAGTGAATTTTAAAAACACCATAATCATTATGACCTCAAACCTCGGGTCAGATGCTATTCATGAACACTTTGATTCCATCAAAATTTCTGAATTTGAAGAAGCAAGTAAGAGAGCCAAAACAGACGTAATGGAATTACTCAAACAAACTGTACGACCTGAATTCTTGAATCGTATTGACGAAACAATACTTTTTTTACCGCTTACAAAAGATGACATCAAAGAGATTGTTAAAATACAATTGAATTTGATGCGTAAAAAATTAACAGCACAAAACATCAATCTTGTTATCAAAGAAGACGCATTCAATTGGATTGCTGAAATGGGATACGATCCCTTTTTTGGAGCACGTCCAATCAAACGTGTGATTCAAAAAAATGTAATGAATGAATTGTCCAAAGCACTACTATCAGACCGCATTGATACAAGTCAAAATGTAATTTTAGATGTGTTCGATGATCAAGTCGTTTTTCGTAAACCGATCAATGAGGAAGAAGAGGTGAGCATATCACAATAGAAACAATATTGAATGATGGCACGAACCCCACGAACAGTTCAAATTTAAATTTTGTAAATTTAAGCATGAAATTAGTTCTTCTGCTCCTTCTTCCCCTTCTGCTTGCATCGAACTTCTCGTACAATAAAGGAATGAATGAAACTCAGAAAGGACCAATAGAAATTCTATTTTTCGTCTCAGAAAAATGTCCAATCTGTCAGTTCTACACAGCAAAAATAAATCAAATTGTTGCTGATTATCCGGAACACAAAGTGATACTTGTTTTTCCAAATGATCTCTCTGATGCCAAAACAATGGAGCGGTTTAAAAAGAAATACAAACTCACTGCAACAATGGTATTGGATCCGGAACACGACCTTGTCCAGAAATTTGGAGCAACAGTTACGCCTGAGGTAGTCGTGTTCAATTCGAGCTCAAAAACAGTGCATTACCAGGGACGTATAGATGATAAGTACTACCGCATTGGAAAACGAAAAACCATCGTTCAAACAAACGATTTAGTTGACGCTTTAAATGCACTTCAAAATAAAACAGATAGCGCTACAGTTAAAACAACTCCAGTAGGATGCTTTATTACTCAAAAACAAAAAAAATGAAAACAATTCTTTTAATCTTTATTGCCATTGCCGGTGCGCTGTGTATATCAGCTACCGGGTTCAGTACAAGCAAAATTATTGAAGTAAACCCGCTGGACACTCAAACCGTTGCGAAATCAGTTCCAACCTATTACGAAGATATTTCACCTATCATTTATAACCACTGCACAAAATGCCACCGACCAGGAGAAATCGGTCCAATGCCATTAACAAACATTGCAGAAGTTTCGGCTTATGGTGCCATGATTAAATACGTTACGGAACTGAAGTACATGCCACCATGGAAAGCAGATCCAGATTACAATCACTTTTTAGGTGAAAACTACCTAACTGATGCTCAAATTCAAACCATTGGCGATTGGTTCGATGCAGGAATGCAAGCGGGAGACCCTACCAACGAAGCTAATATGCCAACCTTTCCGTCTGGCTCAGCACTGGGAACACCTGACTTGGTTTTGCCAATGGCAGAAGCATTTGAGCACCAAGGAACAAATGAAGATGGATATCAAGTTTTTGTTTTTGACCCTCAACTCACACAAGCAAAAGAAGTACGAGCAGTTGAATTTCGTCCTGGAAACCCCTCCATTTGTCACCATGCAGTGATTGCTATGGATACAACAAATCAAGCAGATATCCTGGATGCTGCCGATCCTGACTATGGCTACGAAATGTTCGGAGGATTTGGATTTGATCCTGTAGATCCACTTTATGCGGTTTGGGCACCGGGAACAGAAGCACGTTTTTTTCCGCCAGAAATAAGCAAAATTTTGTTACCCAACTCCAAACTTCTAATGCAAATGCATTATGCGCCTATCCCTGTGAATGACACAGATTCGTCCTATTTGAATTTGTTTTTTGCACAGACGCCTTCTCCGAGATATGTGCAAACCTATACGATTAGCCCAATCAATCTTTCCACACCCTTTGTAATTCCGCCAAATACCGTTTCTTCATTTAAAGGTTCAAGTTACGTTCCATATGACATTAGTCTGTTGACCGTATTCCCTCACATGCATTTGTTGGGTAAAACATGGGAATCGTATGCTATAGACGGAAACGGAGACACAACAAAACTGGTTCGAATTAACGATTGGGACTTCAACTATCAAAATGGTTACAGCTTCACGAACCTTGTCAAAATTACTGCAGGGAGTACAGTTTATGTTGAGGCATCTTACGACAACACAGCAACAAATCCTCTCAATCCAAACAATCCTCCTCAATATGTGTATTGGGGCGATTTTACAGGTGATGAAATGTTTGTTGGACTTTACGATTACGTGCCGTACCAAATTGGTGATGAAGATTTGATGCTAGGATCAGAAGAGTTGCTCATTCAAGAAGAACAAACTGATCTCTACCCGATTTATCCAAATCCTGCAACTGCAGAGGTGAAAATTGGCTTCCGTATGAGCGATGGAGATGATGCGACCTTAACGATATACAACAACAACGGTCAAGTTATAGAAGTCCTCGAAGATGCAACGTATTACACAAAAGGAAGACACCTACTGACCTACAATACACAACATTTAAACGCTGGTATTTATCGATTTGTCATCGAAGTAGATGGTGTCCAAAAATCAACGAAATTTGTTGTGAAATAATGGATAGAAAAATAGAAAAAGGGGCTCACGGGCTCCTTTTTTTTTTGAAAATACAATACAAAAGTAAAATCCGTCTCCCATTTCATTGATTTCGCAACCACTTCGATAACTTCATTTTATTTAATTTTAATGCCATGAAATGGATCAAACGTGTTTTATCAGCTCTCACTGTGTTAAGCGCACTATTTGCAACTTATGCTTTATTCGAGATCCAGGAACCGACCAATCTTCATGAATCTTTGCTCTTTGTCTAT
>Ga0213861_10000762_pt1 | contig 28661 bp, 33 predicted proteins | sample PICome_4_FD_160110 | JGI IMG/M metagenome (GOLD analysis project Ga0213861, IMG submission 160110) | Coastal seawater microbial communities near Pivers Island, North Carolina, United States - PICO131 | ecosystem: Environmental > Aquatic > Marine > Coastal | place: USA: North Carolina... | reverse complement strand
ATTGACAATGGCTTACTCAGACTCAATGCGACGCGCACCCAAGTGGACTCAATCAACAACCAACTCCTTAAGGCCCGTGAGCTTGTGATTCAGGGGCAGGCTGACAATTCGACAGCGGGCTCCCGATCTGCATTGGCGGCTCAGATTGACGTCATCGCTTCCAGTCTGCGGGTATCGGCGAACAGTGACTTTGCCGGAAGAGCCCTTTTTAACGGTGCAACATCAGCAGCCACCGCCTACAACGCTGGAGGCGCCTACATCGGAGACACCAATCAGGTCACCACGCGGGTTGATGACTCTGGCTCTACGGTCAGAATTGAATTAAATGGCCCTGAAGTTTTCGGTGTCGGGGCAGCGAATGCCTTTGCCGTGCTCACCGCCATCGCAGACAGCCTGCGAAACACTCCGGGCAACCTCCCAGCCAACCTGGTGTCACTGGACTCGGTGATTGACACAGCTCGCGGCGCCCAAGCAACCATCGGCTCTCGAATCAATCAACTCAATGAACTTCACGACGTAACTGCGGACCGGATTTTGGGAGTCACTGGTGCTTTGGCCGCGGTTGAAGACACCGACCTCACAAAATCTGTGATGGAATTAACTATGCAGCAGACAGGCTATGAAGCAGCCTTGTTCGCCACGGCCAGTATTATGCAACCATCGTTGATGGATTTCTTGAGATAACCGTTTTTAAGGGAATTATTAATTCACATGAGTCCACAAGCTGAAGAGGGAGAGTCCATGTCAGACATCACGCCAACTGATGTGCAGAACGACGTCCCTGTGGTGGAAGTACGGGGCGGGCTTCTGGGGTTTCCTGAATTCACCCAGTTCTCCCTAATCAAATTAAACGATGAAGGATTGGTATACCGACTCCAATCACTTGAAGATGCCGCCATCAATTTTGTGGTCGTCCCGGCAGCGTCGTTCTTTCCTAATTACGCGCCTGTCGTCGACGATGAAGTGGCGAGGCGGTTCGACCTCGAAAGCGGCCCAGAAGTGTTATTGCTTCTTGTTGTGACATTGGGTGAATCTTTCAAAGATTCCACAGTGAACATGATGGCGCCCCTTCTTCTAGATCCCAACGCCCAAATTGCAGAACAGATAATTGTGGAAAATACTGATTTGTCTGTACGCACTCCGCTAATGGCTGCGTAGGTAGCAGATGCTGGTACTGAGTCGCAAGGTTGGCGAAAGCATTGTGATCGGCGATGACGTGGTCGTAACCATCCTTGAGATTCGCGGCGATCTGATCAGGGTAGGAATAGATGCACCGAAAAGTGTAAAAGTGCACCGCAGTGAAGTATTCGAGGCGATTGAGGCAGCCAACAAGGAGGCCGTTGCGCCAACTCTTGAGGCCATGTCTGAGTTTGCTTCAGCGATCAAAGACCTTCCGCTTCTGCCAAAAACTAAAGACCCCGAGTGATCCAGTTATTTGTCGCCATTTATCCAGCACTTACGGCTATAAATGGCCGATTTAGCGCTGGGCAATGAGCGCACGGATCTCTTGCGCGACGTTGTCCGGACGATTAATGGGTTCGGTTCGCAGCTGCTTAATGCCCACCCCGGAAATCGTTAGTCTCCCGTAATTGAAGGCTCGACCGAATGGCCCTTGCGCGATATCGACACCTTCAATTTTGTTGAACTCAAGGGACTCTTTGTTCCGAAAGATAAACGTCCGCACCAACTGGATCTTCTCTGAATCGATCGTTATACGAAACATCACCCAATTCAGAAAGCTCAGTAACGGGAATAACAGCAGTAGCAGAGTCAGTAAAAGCGCAATGGATGCATTTATCTGAATCAATGTGATCACACCCACGACAAAAATAACGGAGAACCAGATTCCCACCGTGACTAGAATCGCGCGACCCGAGGCACGGCCCTGTTCGAGGATCACCCCATCGAGTGAATCCTTGCTTGGGCCTTGATCGGCACTTTTATCGAAGCTAGGATCCATGCCACTATCGTAGACCATGGGTGAACTCTCGGGTGGCCCGTCTTTACGGCCAGTATTTTTTACACGTGAATATGTATCTCGTGGAACCTGCAGTTCCCGCGTGGTGGTCCTGACGCATGAAAGGATGGCGTGTGTGAGTGGAGTGAGTTGCGGGCATGTGAGTGGAAATCCGGTAGTCCACTACGTGGGGATTGATCCTGGCAATCATTTGCCTCTCATGATTGCGCTGGATTCTCGCGGTCGGCACTGGCTCACCGATGGCACCCGATCCACTGTCGTCTACCCTCCCATGAGGGAAAACTCAGGTGTCGGCGCGGTTTCCTTCGCTTATGACTATTCGGTCGATGGGGCTACGTCATTACTTTCTGCGGTCGACCCCATCAAAACTAAGGAACTTCCTTACGACTCGTTGATCCACGTGAACTGGTTGATCCTTGCGGTGTACCGCATGGTGCAAACACACCCACGCGGTACGTTAGGAATCAACAGGGCCGTGTTAGATCACGATCCTCTATTTGCCAGTAATCAGTTGCGCGTGAAAATTCAGGGAGCAGAAAAGCTGTATCTCATTAAGCGTTTTCGGCCGCGACGACGAGGACATTTTCTGATCGAAATCATTGCTCGAGATAATGAACAGGTGATGCTGCTCGCAGAGCACACCGTTTTGGGCTTGATACTGAACAAGACATTGGAAGTGCGCGTCGGTGCCGCGGAGCAACAAGCTCGCGAAATCATGGCGGAGGTACTCGAATTTATTTGGGAATGCAACACCGACCAGCGAAACATCGCCATGAACAACACGTCACAAGACGATCGAGGTTAACGCGACAAAGCTAAAGGGCTAAGACGTCGTCACTAGCGGAATCTTTGTCAGCCATATCCTCACGTAACTTGTCCAAGCTTGACTGCAATTTGCGATTATTCGAGGCTTCTTCGTCGATTTGAATATTTAATTCGGTAATTCGAAGATTTAGTCCCTCAATAGTCTCGCGATCTTGTTCAATCTTGATGGCATGTTGAGCTTGCACTTCTACCATTTCGCGTTTGAACTCCGCCGTCGCCATAAAATGCTTCAATTCCAGGCGATCCGTTTCGTTTTTCACGTAGCCCAACATGGCGAGGAGACCCAAACCAGCCACGATGAACACCAAGAAGAAAATCCAAATCTCCATGACGCGATGCTATACCTTTATATCGTTTATGGCTATTCCGTTGAAATTATGGGCCCTGAATATTGACACCAATCGTGTCACTTACCAGTTCATTGACGGAATCATTGAGCATACTTGCAATATATACAAAGCTACCAATGAAGGCCAAAATCATGAACACTTTTGTCACCGGATCCATTCCGGCGCCCATTCCAGATTTCCGTGCCATGCCCGCTCCCGTCGCTACTCGCCCCTGTCAGGTCTTCCGACCCAAAAAATCTACCTGCCATTACTCAGCACTGATAATCTTGGGGAAAAGCCAAACTTCACCGAATATCGGCCGATACTACTAAAGCGGATGTTTCTCGTTCAGATTTGACAGGAGGAAAGTAATGCCATTGATGACGCTATCGCGTGTACCTGATGGCGTGACCGTCGTTGCCTCAGTTGAAAAGGCTGAGCGGCTGGCCGAGCGAAAGAAAGCTCCTCCGCTCCTCATTCTTGAATCGCTACAGGCCTATTTGGATGAAATGGGATTTGGTACGGGTGAGCTGTTGTGGGGCCGGCTCGGGATGCAGCGGTCTTCAGGTAGTTTCCACCTCGCACGCGATGAAAACGTTCAATTTGTGCTCAAGCGACGCCTCGATGGCCCCCAGCCCAGCGATGTCATGAGCTTGGAAGACGAGATCTCTCTGTTAAGGATTCTTCGGGAGAACAATCTTCATTCGCCCGAAATATTACACGTGTGCAAAGACACCAGCATAATTGGTGCGCCCTTCTATCTCAGTGCTTTCCTACCCGGAGCTCGGGTTGTTAATTCAATTCCAGATGCCCTGAACAATGTTGAAGACAAGGTGGGGATGTCCCGTCGCGCCATCGATGACCTGGCCCGGATTCAATTGGAGATCAGCCCAAAGCAAGTTGAAGGTCTCGATCATGGAGGCAGCGATTTGCGCAAACTCGTTTTGGAATCCAAACGTCTCGCCCGTAAACTCAAAATGCGCCGTCTGCCCGGATTCGAGATCCTCGGGGACTACTTGTTAGAAAATTGCCCCGAAAGCCGACCCGCGGTCCTTAGCCACGGCCGCTATGGAATGCAAAATCTGTTATTTATGACTCAGCCCCCTCCGACTATTTCTGGGGTTTTCGGCTGGGAACGTGCCACCGCATGTGACCCCCTGATGGATCTGGGGTACTTCACGGCCACCTATTCTGCCCGCGACCTCCCACCAACTCCGCTGGACACCGCACCCGTCACTCGCGACGAAGATGGATTTCTCTCTCGAAACGAGCTCGTCAACGTGTTCCGAATAGCAACGCACCTAGATACCGCACCCCTACCGTGGTTTCAAACCTATTGCTTGTGGCGGGAGGCTGTGCAGCTGGAGGCGATCTTTGAAAGGCTGATGAACAAGGAACCTGTCCCGAGTAAATCCTTCGCCCTATCGCTGCGCGATGGCGTCCCAGCCATCCTCGCTAACGCTGCCCACTTCTCTAAGGTAGATGGAGTTGAGGCGACAGCCCCGAAGCGCTAGGAATTGGTGGGCATAATTCCTCAATATTTGTTCACTGGAGCCGATGGCTAGGTTAATAAAGCGCGATGCGATGCGCCTAACCGGGAGTCAACGTGAGTATCAACGATGTCATGGCGCGGATCGGAGCGATCCGCTCCCGGCTGGAACTTCCCCCGTTACAAACTGGATCTGCACTGCCCATGACTGGGTCGAATGCGATCGCAGCCAACTCGCAATTTCCCGGCCCGACCGCGGGGGATTTTCAGTCCACCCTCGCCACAATGACGGGAATGGTCCCCAGTTTCCCGGGTTCGCAAAGCCAAATGAATCCATTGTCTCAGCCTCCTGGCAATGGAATGCTGTCCTCGGATGCGCAACTTGGCGCACGAATGTCTCAATATGCTGTGAACTTCGTGGGGGTGCCTTATGTGGCCGGTGGGAATAACCCCACAACAGGTTGGGATTGTGCGGCTTTTACCGAATGGATCGCCCAGCAACACGGGCTCTCAATTCCACCCGTGTCTTGGCAGCAGATCAAAATTGGTGAACCAGTGGCCTCACTTGATCAAGCTCGAGCTGGTGACCTGGTCTTCTTTCACGAACCTTCTGGGCACAACCGGGATCCTTCCCCCCTCAAGGTTAACCATGTTGGCCTCTATCTGGGCGACGGCCGCATGGTCGAAGCCGCCAATCCGAGCGCGGGCACTCGAATCAGCGACGTAAGTGTTGAAAAACTTGTCGGGATCCGGCGCCTCGCCGGCCCATTTAATGGTTAAACCTTCGGCCTCGAAAAGAATTTGGTTTGTCTGCGAGAAAAGTCTCAGATGCCCCACTAGCTGGCCGATAAAATCTCTGAGCAGGAAGCTCGCCTCATTCGCCAAGGATTTGGCCCAATTACCTTCATCGGTGAACGGGATCTCACATGGACTTTGGCTTGGTAAACCCGGCGGTACGCATCGCTCTTGACGGATTAATGATGCGTCAAGAAGCAATTGCAAATAACGTAGCGAATCTGTCTACGCCCAACTACACGGCAACCAACATCGAGTTTGAGGGCGCATTGAGTGCAGCCCTTGACATGCCCGGTTCTGGCTCAGCCACGACGCAAAGTTTTGTGAGCGTCATTGCTTCGGAAGCTCCCCGAACGCAGGATGGCAACAACGTCAGCCTCGAAGAACAAACCCTGTTAGGCACGGAAACTAACCTGCGGCTAGAGCTCGCTTTGCGCGCCGCCGAGGGAAGATTTACGGCCATGAAAAATGTCTTGGGCGGTAGCTGATCATGCTGTCGATTTTTAATATTTCAAGTACCGGCATTAATTTTTATAAAAACTCCCTAGATGCGATTGCCCACAATGTGGCCAACGTAAACACGGTCCGGACCATGGATGAAGGTGCCGTGCGTCGCCAATCGGTGGTCGGAACTGCAGACACATCGCCTGTACCGAGCATGATCGGGACCGGTGGCACCGTGGGAGGCGGAGTTTCCTTCAAAGTGGTCCAATCCTCTTCAGCAGTGGGGCTGGTCACTTACGATCCGGAAAATGTACTTGCTAACGCAGATGGGTACGTTCGCCGTCCTGACATTGACTTGACGACCGAGATGGCCGACATGATTATTGCTCAGCGCGGCTATCAGGCAAACCTAGCGGTAGTTCAACGCGCGACCGAGGCTTACCAAGCCGCACTTCAGTTAGGCAGATAACCCATGACCTTCAGTATTCCCGGAGTTTCACTCTCCACAGCGTTACCTCCGCTTCCTCCCACACCCCCCAGCCCAAGTATCAGCCCGGGGGCGATTCCGTCTGGGGGCACAGGGGTTGGTGGTGCGGTCACCAGCGCAGGCACCGGATTGGACTTTGGATCTAGCTTGGCAAGCGCAATGGATCAATTGGGCGCACTCCAACAGAACTCTGACGCCCTTGCCACCAAAGTGGCCACGGGTGAATTAAAGAATCCACATGAATACCTCATGGCGGCACAGGAAGCATCAATTGCTACCCAGACCGCTGTCGCTGTGCGAAATAAGGCACTCGAAGCTTTTAGTGAAATCATGAGGATGCAACTGTGATTGAGACCTTAAAAATTTTCGGCACGAGGGCCATTACAGCCCTTCGCCTATTTAGCCCCGGACAGATCACCGCCATTGTCATCGGGATTCTCGCTTTGCTCGTGGGCGCAATGGTCTTGTTGCGGGTGACTGCCTCCCCGCTTACACCGCTCTACTCAAACCTGTCCAGTGAAGACGCGGTCGCGATCTCTGAAGAACTTGAAGTTCAGGGGACAGCATATGAGTTGAATGCAGGCGGTACCCAGATCCTTGTTGCCCCAGAAGACGTTTCTGCATCCCGACTGACCATGAGTGCGGCCGGACTTCCTGCCGACGCCGGTAGCGGTTACTCCTTGCTCGATGAGCAAGGCATGACTACTTCTCAATTCATGCAAAACGTTACTTTCCAACGCGCACTCGAAGGCGAACTGTCCTCAACCATCGAAGGAATTGATGGCGTGCGGTCAGCCAACGTTCTCCTCGCGATTCCAGCGGAGACTGTGTTTACCCAGGCAACAGATAAGCCGACGGCGTCCGTACTCATTTCCATGGGTGGAGGTCAAGTTATTGATGGCGAACAGGTCCAAGCAATCACTAATTTGGTGGCCTCCGCGGTGCCTGGACTGGCCCCAGAAAAAGTGAGCGTTTCGGACTCTTCTGGAGTGTTGCTCTCCGGTGGCGGGGTTTCAGGCGCGGCATCCGTGTCTCAGGGTGCCCGAATCGAGAAAGGCCTCATTGAATCTGCGCAGGCGATGCTGGACAAAGTTTTGGGCCCGGGTGTTTCCACTGTCACAGTTAACGCTGATCTTGAATTTGACCAAAGGTCTACAACCACTCAAGAGTACGCTTACCCCGAAGAATTGCCCCCACTCACGGGGCAAACAAACACGGAGACCTACACGGCGACTGACAACAGCGCAATCGAAGGCCCCGTCGTGGGCGACCCGCCCGCTGTGATCGGTGAAGGCACTACTACCGATTCTGAGAACGACTATGAAAAAACATCAACAACTCAAACAAATCCAATTAACAGCACCATCACCGAACGAATAGGTGCGCCCGGAGACATTCGCAGGCTCACCGTTGCAGTTTTGGTCGATGCCGCAGTCCCAGCAGCCTCATTTGGTGAGGTTGAGGCGATAGTGGCCAACGCGGTCGGACTCAATGCGGAGCGTGGAGACGCAATTCAGGTTTCCCAGGTGGTATTCGACACCTCCGCGGCTGACGCTGCCAAAGAAGCTGCCGCTGAAATTCTGGCAGCGGAGGCAGCTGCCGCAACTTTCGACCTAATACGCCAAATCGGTATAGTAGTCTTAGTCCTAGCGGTCCTAATTTTGGGCATACTTTCACTTCGTCGCCAGCGCCGAACGATGATCGACATGGGAACGCTTGAAGCCCAAGGATTCGGAGGCCCCGTCGTGCTGGAGAGTCTCGATGAAGATGGTCAGCAAATTGAAGAATCTGCTGTTCCCGTGTTGGTAGGAGCGGGTGGGGTTCCCCCAGTTCAGGGAGAAGAAGAATTCATCCCGACTTACATTAAGAACGCCGGATCTGCAACCTATGACACTCTCCGGGACTTTGCCACCGAAGAACCAGAGCAGGTCGCTAAGGTCCTGCGTACCTGGATTGCGAAGTAGGTCGCGCCCATGGCACCTATTCGCCCCGAAGAGATCACACCCGCTTATAAAGCTGCCGTGATAGTGGCCCAATTGGGTACCGCCGCAGCCCGACCCGTGTTTGCGCAATTGCCCAATGAGGAAATTCAGGCCATCACGGGCGAGGTCGCCCGGCTTAAAGAAGTAGATCCAATACTTGCACTAGAGATTATCCGCGAGTTCATCACTTACGCTGCGGGCACTCGAATGGCAGGCAGTGGCGGCCTGGACGTGGCTCGAGATTTACTTGACATGATCTTTGACCAGGCCGAAGCAGACGAAATGTTCGAGAAAATGGTGAGCTCCATCGCGGAACCACCATTTCATTTCATGCGCAAAATGGAACACTCACAAATCTTGTCCTTCATCAAAGATGAACACCCGCAGATCATTGCTGTCGTTCTCGCATATTTGCCATCAGACCTTGCTTCATCTGTTCTTTGTTCACTGCAAGACGAGACACAGGGCGAAGTTGCCGGTCGAATTGGCCTCATGGGGCGGGTCAATCCGGACTCAGTTCGCTTGGTCGAAACTGTCCTGAAGCGCAAGATGTCCAATGTGCTCGTGACAACGGAATCTTCATATATCGGTGGTATTGATCCCTTGATCGGGATTATTCAACGCACCGATCGACAGACCGAGAAAGTTCTTCTTGAAAGCATTGAGGAACAAGACCCCAAACTCGCAGAGACTATTCGCTCACAACTATTCCTATTCGAAGACGTCAAGAATGTTGACGACAGGTCGCTGCAGTTGATTCTCCGTGAGGTCAATCCGCAAGACCTTGCCATGTCATTAAAGGGCGTGAGCACGGAACTTCACGAGAAAGTTTTGCGAAATCTTTCCAATCGGGCAGCAGAAATGCTCGAAGAGGAATTGGAACTTATGGGCCGGGTGCGCCGCAGCGGTGTAGAGGAAGCCCAAGGAAAAATCGTAGCTGTAATCCGGCGCCTTGATGAAAAAGGCGATATTGAAATCAGCGCTGGTGGTGGTGAAGATGACTTCGTTGTTTAACGCCTCTCCCGTAACACCGGCTGAAGCAAGCACCCTGACAGCAACTCGGTTTGACAGCGTGTTGCGTCAACTGGAAATTGATCATTCCCCGGAAGTCAATCCCCAGGCAGTGGTTCTTTCTGCTGAGCCAACCACACTAGATTTGGCCGTCGAATCTGAGTCGAGTGTGATGACCCGCGGGTTTGATGCGGGTTTCGACGCTGGTTTTGAAGCCGGCCATAAGAGTGGACATGAAGTTGGGTTTACGACGGGTGTCAGCGAAGGTCGCGAGCAGATGGCTGCCGATGTTCGCGCGGAACTCCTCACCGAGCACACGGCCATCATGTTGGAACACTCTGAATTGAGGGCCAAACTCGAAATCGCTTTAAACGTCTTGGCAAGTGGTATGTCCTCATTGGAGTCGGCCACTATTCCGGTGTACACCGAGGTTGGTGTGAATCTGGGCGGTGTAGTCGTTGAACTTGTGGAAGAAATCCTCGGGGCAGAACTGTCTACCGACAAGGCCCACGTCGTCAATTCGATCAGCGCCGCCGCTGCCGAAATCCCCGGCCACTCGCAAGTGCGCGTGACATTACACCCGGACGATCTTGAATTAGTTCACGGCTTGGGTATCGATTTCGAAGAGGCCCTTCAGCGTCCCGTGCGCCTGTTGGCCGATGACTCAATTGAAGTCCACGGAGCAACTGTGACAAGTGGATGCACTCGGGTCGATTCCCAAATCAGCCAACGGATCGCACGATTAAAGGAGGCGATTTCCCCGTGAACCTTCAACAGACTTTAAATCATGGTCGCGATGCTGTTCGCCTTCCTGTGAGCGGTGAGGTCGTCGGCGTCAACGGATTGACGATCTGGCTCGAAGGCGTCCGCTCAGCAATCGGTGACGTACTCGACCTAGACGTTCAAGGGCAGAGCCTTCCAGCTCAAGTGGTCGGAATTTCTGGGGATCGGCTGGCGTGCATGCCCTTGGGAGAAATGTCCGGCGTTGCACCCGGTGTTACCGCACGAGCCACAAATGCACCGGTGCGGGTACCCATTGGTGATAAATTATTGGGGCGCGTTATTGATGCCCTCGGAAACCCGATAGACGACAAGGGTCCCCTACCCACCATGCCATTGTTATCCACGACCAATCAGGCTCCGTCTCCACTTTCGCGCCAACGAATCACACAGCAATTACACGTGGGAGTTCGAATAATTGACACTTTGATCCCAATTGGGCGCGGGCAACGAATCGGGATCTTCGCCGGTTCAGGTGTGGGAAAATCAACCCTGATGTCCATGATGGCGAGAAATACTTCAGCCGACGTAGTGGTCGTGGGACTGGTTGGCGAACGTGGCCGTGAAGTACTGGAATTCATCGAGAATGACCTCGGTTCAGAAGGCCTGGCTAAATCAGTAGTCGTTGTTGCGACCTCAGATATGCCACCCATGGTGCGTCTTCAGGCGGCTTCGACAGCTACTCGCGTGGCTGAGCATTTTCGAGATCAAGGACTACACGTCTTGTTGTTCATTGACAGCATCACACGGACCATGACCGCGCAACGAGAGGTGGGCCTGTCCGCTGGTGAGCCACCCGCGGCCCGCGCATATCCCCCATCTGCATTTGCCATGTTGCCTCGCTTACTCGAACGGGCCGGTGCTTCGAGCGTTGGCACCATTACGGGTATTTACACAGTTCTCATTGAGGGCGACGACCTCCAAGATCCCGTGGCCGACAGTGCCCGATCGATCCTTGATGGACACATTGTTTTAGACAGGGAGTTAGCCACCGCAAACCATTACCCGGCCATTGACGTACTCGGTTCTGTCTCTCGAGTTGCACCACATGTGACCAGCAGTGAAGTTCAGTCGAGTGGTGCCGAGTTGAAAAAACTATTAGCGGCCTACCGGGAAGCTCGCGTCTTGGTGGAAGTCGGCGCTTATGTGAATGGGTCCAACGCCGACGTGGACCGGGCCATTTCACTCATGCCACGCATCAATGCGTTCCTTCAACAGCCCACCCACGAAGTCCCCGGTCTTGACGCATCACAACAGCAACTTCTCGGATTGGTAGGCACCCTGTGAATAATCGGAACCTTGATGTCTTGCTGAAAGTTCGAAAAGCAAAGCAAAGTCAAGCGCTTGCTGCTTTAGGAGTCGAGCGAGTGGCCGTTGCCGGTCTATCTTATGAACTCGAGGAAGCATCTTCAAACCTCGCTGAACTGCTACTGGACGGTCGACGCCGGGTTGAAGACATGAAATTTATTGCGGCACAACGCTCAAGTTCAGTTGCTTTCATCAGACAAATCAACGACTCATTAATGCTGGCGCAACTACGTGCTGAGAACGCGCGTCTGGCGTGGCTGGCTACTGACCAAGATCGGGAGATCAGCCAGCGACTACTCGATCGCGAGCAAGACGCTGCCGAACTTGCCAGTGACAGGGCCGAACGGCTGAACTCGGACGAACGGGCCAGAAGCATGATTTTCTACCGCAAGCAAGGACCAACGAAGAAGGGAAAAGACTCATGACTACCGTGGCGACAATCGCGGCCAATGCGGCCGCGGAACCGGCAGTACTCAGTGGCTCGGCTCGATCAGCTGACTCGTCGGGTCGGTTTGCAACAGAGTTGAGCAAGACTACGCAACAGGTGCGCGAACGCCACGATGGTCAACAGCATGCGACCGCAAGGCGATCTGAGGAAAGCGAATCTGACAATGGCCCACGAATCCGCACGGCGAAGCCCGATATTGATCAGAGCGCAACGCAAAACTTGGTAGCCGAGCCGACCGATTCCGAGGGCAAAGACGACCTTGGGTTGACCTCAATCGGACTTACCGTCGCCGCTCCCGTTGGTAGGGAATCACTAGATCCCGAATTAGTTGGCCTTGGGGTTGTTGACCCAAATTCCATGGACGCAGAACTCGAAACTTCGTCTGAATCTCAGGAAGGAATAACCTCTGCCACGTTTAAGTCAGGTGCAGGTTCCCTTTCCACTACCAACGGAACAATGCCAGATGAGTTACCCACAAATAACACGATGAAGCCTGCAGTTGTCACCGGAAATGCCACACACACCCAGGTCGGGAATGAAGAAACTGTGAACAGTGTGCTCGGAACTGGCTCCGCCGATTCAGTGGCGGACGAGGCAATGTCGGGGGCCAGCCCCAACGCTGGCACCGCACCGGACGCTGACACCGCACCGGACGCTGACACCGCACCGGACGCTGACACCGCACCGGACGCTGACACCGCACCGGACGCTGGGACAGCGCCTGTGCCAAATAGCAGGAGCGCGAAATCACCAACCAACAGCGGTGCCCCGGTGGACGCCCTTGCAACTGATTCTCCAACAGAGACAACGAGCGGATCTTTAACCGTTGAGGGTGAAGCCGGTGAAGTTCCCGGTGAATCCAACACCGTCTCCGAATCCAGTGTGACAACGTCTAATGAATCAGGTCCACCTTCGGACGGTGCGAGTGACGATGGCAGCCAGAACGATAGGAGATTTGGGACCCCGGGCGAGTCAGCCGCAGGCGTTGTCCGGACTGGTCAATTTGAAAGTGAGATAATTGATAGATCCCAAAGTAGTGCGGCTCGAGCAGGCGTAGACATGCCAGTTTCTCCCGTAATGATAAACCAGGTGGAAGCGTCCGGGCCCTCACAGGCAACACTTGATCCTGGTTCTCCAATCCTGTCAGCCGAACCAAAAGCGCCGACGCCGGTGGCTGCCCAGATGTCCGCTCACTTGAGTGCATTTAAGGGTCTCGCCAATGGCACCTACGAAACAACCTTGCGTCTTTATCCTGAGGAATTGGGTCAGGTGTCGGTTCGGATTCAGGTTAACGGAGGCACCGTATCTATCCACGCCTTTGGGGCCAGTGAAGTGGCGGTTCAAGCACTTCGCGAAGCCATGCCAGATCTGCGCCAAAACCTTCTTCAATCTGGTCTTGACCTTGTCGATAGTCAGGTCGATCAAGGATCTTCCTTCCTCAGCGAAGAGCAGGAATCAGCTAACGGCCGCATGGTGGATTCAAGTAATCCCGACAGCCCGGTGAACCAACAAAATAGTGAGATCGCCGGCGACACCATCGATGCCCTCACAAATAGTGAACGAACCGAGGGAGCTCGCGTCGATGTGCGCGTCTGAACTCAACCAACTCCCACCCCATCTGAAAAGAAAGGACATCCGATGACTATCACCCCTATCGGATCGACCGGTACTCCCATTGCCGAGTTAATGGGACCAAAGCCAGCAAAAGCTTCCGATCCTGCTGGAGAGCTGGGCAGTGAAGCATTTCTGAAGCTCTTGGTTGCCCAGTTGAAATATCAGGATCCCCTCAACCCTGCCGATGGCGCCGAATTTTTGGCCCAAACCGCCCAATTCACCATGGTCGAAAAACTCACAACCATGGTCACGCAGGGTGAAGAGACGGCTCGCAGCCAGCAAGAAACACAGGCCGCTCAACTGGTGGGTAAGCAGGTCACCTACGTGAGTACCTCCGGTGAAAAAACTGAAGGAACGGTGGAATCCGCATCCTTTACCGATGACGGCCAAATGCTGGTAATCGATGGGAAGTCGGTCGAGCTAGACGCGGTCACAGGAGTTATTGGTGGGCCCAATGATTCACAGGTTGCGCAAGCGTTGACGGATCTTGGGCCGTCGTTGTCGGCCAATCTCGCACCCGAATTAGTTAAGGCGCTACAAAGCTTGGGGCTGACCCAATCCGGCACGCCAGTTGTGAGCCCGTCGATCCCGAACCCGACTGTCGCTTCTTCTTCAGGAGACAGTGAGACAACTGTCTCCAGTGTGGAAGAGGGGTGAGAACACATTTCTTGGCAAACGCACGAGGCATAGGCCTACCGCGTTTGAGTAACTAGGTAACAAAAAAGGTGCTGCTAGGGATTGCGAAACCTTTGATTGCGAGGCCACGGATGGCGTTGAACAAGAAGCAGTTGAGCCGAACGGTTCAACTCAACAACAACCGGAGGTAAAAAATGCTTCGCTCATTATTCTCAGGAATTACAGGTCTGCGCGCCCACCAACAAATGATGGACGTAACAGGCAACAACATCGCAAACGTGAACTCGGCTGGATATAAGGCATCAACGGCTGTCTTCGAGTCAGCGATCTCTCAGGCAGTAAAGGCACCCGGTGCCCCCGTTGCCGGTGCTGCCAATGCTGCTGCTCGAGGTGGCGTGAATGGAGTCCAGATCGGACTCGGTGTCAAACTGGGCGGCGTGTCAACTAACTTCGGTCAGGGTTCTTCCCAACTAACAGGGGTATCCACCGATTTCGCTCTTCAAGGTGGAGGATTCTTTGTCACCAACAATGGGATAGAAAATCAATTCACGCGGGCTGGTTCCTTCACGATGGATGCCGCCGGCAAGTTGACCGCACCCGACGGCAACATCGTGCAGGGTTACATGGCCGATGCCGCCGGTGTTATTAACCCCAATGCCGCCACAACAGACATCACTTTGCCGGTGGCACAGTTGTTGCCGGCCGTATCCAGCACCACCATGAGTATGGGGGGTAACCTTAAGGCTGATGTTGCCATTGGAACCACTGTGACGAGTTCAATCACCACTTACGATGTCCTGGGGGCGGCGAGTGCGACTACGGCCACGTTCACCAAGACTGCTCCGGGTTGGGACGTTCAGTTAACTGGTGAAGACGGAGCCGCCGGGGCTGCGGTCGCGATCACCTTTGACGGAAATGGTGTCCTCACTACTGCCTCTCCAATTGCAGCGCTGAATCGGCCTGCAGTCGCTGCGGCGGTTGGTCCCCCAGTTGTTGTGGCGGTGCCGGTAGCCGACTTCGAAGTGGATATCACCGGACTTACCCAGTATGCGGCTTCGAGTTCATTTGGTATCACCGAACAAAATGGTGCAGCCGTCGGTGCGCTCACCACCTTCTCCACGACCAGTGATGGCCAACTCATCGGTATTTACAGTAATGGTAAAAAACAAGCCCTGGCACAGCTAGCGGTCGCTATTTTCAATAACCCTGATGGTTTGGAAAAAGTGGGCGACAGCAACTACCGGACCTCAGTTAACTCCGGTGTGGCGTTAATTGGCTCTGCGACCGTTGGTGGGCGCGGGTCAATACAGGGGGGATCCCTAGAAATGTCCAACGTGGACCTGGCTTCTGAGTTCACCAACTTAATCGTGGCCCAGCGGGGCTTTGCGGCAAACTCTAGGACAATGACGGCTGCAGACGAAATGCTACAGGAACTCATGAGTATCAAGCGTTAATGTGCAATTCTGTTTGGGTAGGCCACATGGGTGTCTGCCCAAACAGAATTCATTATCTCCCTGAACTCACAATAGCTTCAGCGCAGGATGCATTGACAGTTGTGGGCCTTCTCGCCCGTGACTACCTTAAGTCGTTGCTATTCCTGCCGATTATACTGTGCGAAGCGAAAATACTCTAAGGAGGGAGCTGGCACCGTGATTAAGTTAACGAGGCTCAACGGCGAGAAGTTCGCGCTGAATAGTGATCTGATAGAACGGATCGAGGAGTCACCGGACACCGTGTTGACCCTCGTGGACGGCAAACACATTATGGTGACTGAGAGACTCTCTGACATTATTGACTCAATTCGATTGGACCGTGCCACCGTCCTAGCAATTGCTCAAGACGTGGCTAATTCCATCGATGACCCCTCAGGTTCAGCTAGTGCAAACGTCATTTCAATGAATCCGCGCGGATAATCGTGGATCCAATAACGCTTATTGGCGTAGTTCTCGCTTTCATCATTGTCATGGTCGTCCTGATAATTGAAGGCGGCTCGCCTACCTCTATTTTACTCCTTGCCCCATTGATTCTGGTTTTCGGTGGGACATTTGCCGTTGGCGCTGCCGGGATGTCAGGCAAGTTATTCTTGGCGTCGCTTAAAGCGGCCGGCACAGCACTCATATCCGGGACCCCAAAATATGAAAGTCTGCTGGAAACTCTCGTGGAATGCGCCAATATCGCGCGAAGGGATGGATTACTCTCCTTAGAAGCCACGGTAAGCGAAATCGAAGACGCGCTGCTACGTCGCGGACTTGAGTTGGCGATCGACGGCACAGACCCCGGGGATCTCGGGCGCATTCTCGAGGCAGAACTGCACAGTGAAACGGTGTACGGCACCCGCCAAGCAAAACTTTTCATGGATATGGGTGGCTACGCACCAACCATTGGCATTATCGGGACAATTCTTGGCTTGGTCACCGTTCTGGGAAACCTTTCTAACCCCGACGAGCTGGGTGGGCTTATTGCCGCGGCCTTCGTCGCAGCCATGTGGGGCGTACTCTCGGCGAACGTCTTCTGGCTACCCATCGGAACTAAAATGAAATTGCTCAATGACCTGCGCACCACGCAGGGCGAGGTAATCATCGAGGGAATCCTGGCCATTCAAGCCGGTGCAAACCCACGCATGGTGGAACGCAGGCTTCGGGCACTGCTTCCCGCTGATATTCTCCGGGATCTTGAAAAGGCAGGCTGAACTTGACTAACCGTCGCCATGTCGAAGAGGAAAAGGAGAACCACGAAAGGTGGCTAATCTCCTATGCCGACATGGTGACCCTGTTGTTCGCTCTGTTTGTGCTCTTGTTCGCCATCAGCCAAGTCAATAACGAAAAGTATGAAGAACTCTCCACCTCCCTAGCCACTGCTTTTGGTACGGCCGTGAACATTTCTGATGGCAATAACAGCGTTCTGCCCCTGGCTGGAGACAACGTAACTTTGAGCTCGCTCCCGCCGGTCGATGCACCCGCAATTGTGATACCTGATGTCATGCCCAAAATTCGCGACCAAGTGTCGAATCTCATGTCCACTCAAGGAAGCGTTGATGGCATCAAGGCGAGCCTTGCTGTTCAGTCAGCGGTGGCGGCCGAGGCTGCTGATCAGGCCAACCTGAACAAGGCAGAACAAGCGCTCGCCAGCGCCGTGAGTTCCGCGGGCCTTTCCGGAAAGGTAGTTCTCAGCCGAGAGGAGCGAGGGCTGATTGTGACCCTCCTCGTTGACGATGTGATCTTTCCTCCGCACAGCGCCACGCTTCAGTCCGGCGGTTCTGATGCGATTCGGGCACTCCTTCCGGCGCTCCAGGATTCCGGAACCAGACTGATCGTTGAAGGTCACACCAACACGGCTCCTGTGCAGCCGATTAATTTCCCCAGCGACTGGGAACTGTCCAGTGCGAGAGCGGGCGCAGTTGCCCGGTTTCTCAACTCTGAAGGGGGAGTTCCTCGGCCGAGAATGCATGTTGCCGGCTACGGGGACACTTCGCCATTGGTCCCCGAGTCCAACCCGGATCACCTTCGCCTCAACCGACGAGTGGCGATCGTAGTGGCGAGTGGCTTAACGGAGGAACAACGCTCCCTCCTTGCTGGCGCGAGGGTCGCCAGTGAGATGGCCGATCAGAACACATTGCAGCGACGCAAATAAGACCCAGTTCGCTCAAGATTTGGTCCGCAAAGCCGATGAGACGTATGGAGGAAAATTATGGCGAAAAAGAAGTCTGACTCAGAAGATGGCGACAAGGGCTCACGGCTGCGGATAGTTGTTGTTGTGCTGGCTGTCCTGCTGATCGGGGCCGGCGTGTATATGTATCTCGGAAATGGGTCCTCAGAGGCGCCCGCAAGCGTCCAACCTGTTGCCGTTGCGGCAATAGATAAAGGCGAGGTCATCAAACTCGAGCCTATTTTCATTAATCTTAAGAACGATCGTTTCCTCAAGGTCGGGCTAGCACTGCAAACAACTCTCACCGGGGATGACGCCGAGCTCGATGGGTCGATAGCACTCGATGCTGCCATCGAGGTCTTTAGCAATAAAGATATCGACCAAGTAGTGACTGAGACTGGCCGTGCCCAGCTCAAAGAGGCATTACTCACGCTGGTGACCGAAAAATACGGCGCCCAAGTAATCGATATCTATTTTACGGAGTTTGTTATGCAGTAGTAGTGACCCGGTCGCCATGGATGAAACGCGACTCTTGATATCGGGCAGCTGGCTAGCAGCGCTCGAGGGCTCAAAGGCTGGAAGGAACCGGCTCCTACCGCCCGAACATTCTGAATTTTTTGCGATTAAAGGCTCAGTTAGGGCTCTGAGCAGACGATGAGTCTTTCGTGGTATCAAAAACTTCTGCTCGCACTCGCTCATCAGGGAGCATCCCTGGGGCGAGCGGTGCCGAATCTTATGATTTTCGAAATCCCTCCACATTCACCCGGGAACACCAGCGAATAATGGAGACAGCGTTAAGGGCGTACGCAGACCAAACCGCCTCGGTGATCACCGCGAAGCTGCGGGCGTCCTGCTCCCACGAGTTAGAGTCCTTGCAACAAACGACGTATTCAGCCTTTATAAATTCGCTTCCCGAAGAAACGCTGCTTCTTGCCGCATCCCTTAACCCAATCAATTCAACCGCTCTGATCCACCTGCCTTTGGATTTTGCCATGCTGTCGATTGACTTACCCCTGGGTGGCTCCGGAGAAAATGACCAACCATCACGTGGTCTGACGGAAATCGAAAACGTGCTTGTGGGTGATCTGGGGAGCAGTATTGCTGGCGCTCTGCGATTTAGTTTCGACGGAATTATCACTTGGTTTCCCGTCCTCACAGGCCAATACTCCTCACCTGAGCTTGCCCACGCAGCCTCTCCCGGTGACCAAGTACTCGTCGCGACCCTCCGACTGGAAATTCAAGAAGAAGTTTTTAACACAATCCTCGCGTTGCCGCTCACACCAATTTTACCGGCTTTGGACGCGACACTTGCTGCTCGACTGGCAGAACAGAGTGGCTCGAAAAGCCTTGACTTCGCCACTGACCTCGAGGCGCGTATTCGGACCGCACCCGTGACAGTGTCCGTGCGCTTACGGCCCATCCAGGGACGTTTCGCCGACTTCGCCAACATCTCAGTGGGAGATGTGTTCCGGCTAGGCCATTCACCTGACTCAGCTTGGGAAGTCACCAGCCACGGTGTCGTGTTTGCGCACGCACTCCCTGGTGGAGAAGGCACTCAAGCAGCATTCCGAGTTATTTAAACAAATAAGGAGTTGATATGACCGTTGGTAACAACGAGAGCCGAATGGCACTCATAATGGAACAGATGCACATGTCCATGTCAGGATTGTGTGATGCCCTTTCCGTGACATCGGTCGTGTCTGCGGGCGACCCATCGATGGACCCATTGGATATTGAAATCACCCCCACTAGTTCGCTGGCGGTTGTCTCAGTGGAGGGGGCGATCAACGGTAATCTGATGGTCGCGCTACTCGAGGGCGCGAGCCCAGATATCACTACGTCCGAGGGCCTAGTCGAAGAACTCGGTGAGGCAGTGGACGCCATGTCTCAGGTGATGGATTCAGAAATTGGAACTCCGGCACCGGCCTCAGGTGCACCTACAATCGGTGCCGACGTGAGTGTGCCGCTGCTTGTAGACGGTGCGCTCGTGGGCGCGGTACTGCTATTCCTTGCCCCTGTCGATGATTCTGTTGAGGAGCCTGCTGCTGCCGCTGCTCCGGCCGCTGCCCCAGCCGCTGCTCCGGCCGCTGCCCCAGCCGCTGCTCCGGCCGCTGCCCCAGCCGCTGCTCCGGCCGCTGCTCCGGCCGCATTCAGTGCCATGGGCACGATGAAACAAATGGATGCACTAGCGGGAGTGCAGATGGAGATCACGATAGAAGTGGGCCGCACCTCACTGCCGATTGGCCAACTACTGCAGTTACAACCTGGCCAGATCGTGGAACTTGACCGCGAAGTGGGTTCCCCCCTCGACATGTTTATTAACGGCACCCTGCTGGCCCACGGTGAGATTGTTGTCGTGGACGATCAGTTCGGGTTCCGGGTCACCTCAGTCGTAACAACGGATTGATTCAAGCCGAATAAGTGAATTGATGGATACTTTATCGCTCGTTATCAAGCTCGTTGTTGCGCTCGCCATTGTTGTGGGACTCATCTGGGGCCTAGCCCGCGCTAAAAAGCGCATAAGCCCTACAAATTCAGCGACGATACAAGTCTTGTCGAAGATTCCGGTAAGCCGCAAAGGCAGCCTGCTACTCGTTGAGGTAGGCGGAAAAAAACTTATGATCGGTGCAACCGAGAACAACATTTCATTGCTCAGTGTGATCGACATGCTTCCTGAAACCCTTGAGATTAAAGAAGAACGACGGCCCGTCCATCTGGATTCTTTCATGGTGCAACGCGGTGACTCCTCGGAAGCCCTAGGTCTTGACCTAGACCTCCTAGACGAAGACGCTCTAGCGTCACTAAAGAATTCACAGTCCGACAGCGCACTTGCTGGCTCTGTCCTATCGGCAGACACTTGGCGACAACTCGCCGCCACTCTGCGCGAGAAGACAGTCCGCTCATGAGTCGATGGGTGCGCGCCGCTCTTGGTCTGTCCGCAACATTTTTCAGTTTCATGGTCATCGGTGTGGCGCTGTCCGCGCCATCACAAGCAATCTCGATAAACCTTCCCGACCTCGTTGGCGACGAAGGTCCATCCAGCGCGATCGTGCTCCTGCTTTCACTCACCGTTCTTGCTGTAGCACCTGCATTGTTACTAATGGTCACCAGTTTTACAAAAATCATCGTGGTGCTGTCCATCACACGCAATGCCTTGGGCCTTCAGGGAGTGCCGCCCAATCAGGTGCTTGCTGGACTGGCAATCTTCCTGAGCCTGTTCGTCATGTCACCTGTTCTGACACTGGTAAACACAGATGCCCTTCAGCCCTATCTTGATGGGACAATCAGTTTTGGTGAGGCATTCGACCTTGGTCGCGTCCCTCTTGAGGAATTCATGCTCGCTAATACCCGACCAGAGGAATTGGCTCTCATGGTCCAGGTCTCAAGTGAAGCACCCCCCGCCACACCCGCAGACGTTTCACTCACCACGTTGGTCCCGGCGTTCATTTTGTCCGAACTTCGCGCCGCTTTCATTATTGGGTTCGTAATCTTTCTGCCCTTTTTAATCATTGATATGGTCGTGAGCTCAAGCCTGATGTCGGTCGGCATGATCATGCTCCCGCCTGTTTTGGTGTCTCTGCCCTTCAAACTTTTACTCTTCGTCCTAGTGGACGGCTGGGCTCTCATTATTTCCTCCGTCGTCGGAAGTTACGGGTAGGTGGATAAATGAATGAAACATTTGTAGTGGAACTTTCCACGCAGTTCATGTGGACCGCAGCATTACTCGCTGCCCCGGTCTTACTCACCGCTGTACTCGTGGGCCTGGCCGTTTCACTCTTCCAGGGACTCACCAGCCTTCAAGACCAGACACTGTCCTTTGTGCCCAAGATAATTGCGGTTGGAGTTGCGTTGGTGGTGGCAGCGGGATGGATGGTTCAAACCTTATTGGCGTTTACCCGCGAAGCTTTCGGACTCATTCCCGGACTACTCGGTTAAGGATCCCGAATGTTTGAACTGGGAATTTCTACCGAACAAATAATGGGCTTCCTGCTGGTGTTTGCGCGCGTTGGTGCCTGGGTGTGGCTTACTCCTCCCTTTGGTGGCGGCTTCCTGCCACCTCTGGTGCGGATTATGGCCGGGCTGGCATTTGCCATCCCTATGACTCCGGGCGCGATTGCTGCCTCAGGAGGGATCTCCCTTGATCCAGTGAACCTGTTGCTTCAGTTCGCCCTCCAGGTGGTCATTGGAGTAGCCCTTGGATTGGTATGCCTGACTTTACTGTCAGCCGTACAGTCCGCAGGTTCAATTATTGACGTTGCCAGCGGCTTGTCGCTGTCAGCTGCCTACGACCCCTTGATGCAGCAACAGTCTACGGTGATAAACCGGGTGTACCAGCTTGTGGCTGGAGTGCTCATTCTTGTTACCGGTGCGTATCTCATACTATTTGCCGGGTTCGCAAAAACCTTCGAGGTTCTGCCGATTGGCAATGGCTTAAGTCTTGATGTGACCGCCGCTACTTTGACCAGCGCCTTGAGCGTGGCTTTTGTTGCCGTTTTGCAGATTGCCGGTCCCATCATTGCCGTCCTCTTCTTGGCAGATATCGGACTTGGCCTGCTGACGCGCGTGGCTCCTACTATCAACATCTTCGTACTGAGTTTCCCTGTCAAGATCGGAGTGGCCCTGCTACTGGTGGGGGTTGCCATTCCCCGGTTAACCCCGGTTATCGCTGGTCTGACGGACTCATCCGTCGATGCCATGCGTGGAATTGTCGGGAAGTGACGCATGGCAAAAGCTGATTCCGCTGCCAAGACCGAAAAACCGACTCCGAAGAAAATCAAAGAAGGGGTCAAACAGGGCCAGGTCGCACGGACAACAGACTTAGCAGCCTGGACTGGGCTCCTCGCCCTTACCCTCTTAACCCCATTCATGCTAGAACTGTTGACCGAGCAACTCCGGGCCTTACTCCTCACGCTTCCTGACATGGCGCAGGAGCCAACCCCTGAGCGTCTGGGCAGCATTGCTTTACCCGCGGTAATCTCGATAGCGGTGCTACTGGTCCCTTTTATGTTGGTAATCCTCCTTTTTACTCAAATCTCTGGTTGGATCCAAGGCGGTGCCCGCCCCTATCTGTCGCGGATAGCACCGAAAACCAGAAAAATCAGCCCTCAACAGAATGCAAAACGGATCCTAGGTACTCAGGGCTTATGGGAATTGGCCAAGCAAATCCTCAAGACAACCTCAATTGGATTGGTGCTCTGGCTGGTTATCAACCGAGTTGTAGAAATCATTTTCGGGTCAGGTTTGCTCCCGCTCTCCGTTTTGACGGAGATTGTTGCCGCCGAAGGGATTCGGTTAGTGCAGGCCGTGATTGCCACTGGACTATTGATCGCGGTCGCCGACTATCTAATCAGTCAAAAAAGGGTGCGCAAAGAACTCATGATGTCCATGCGAGAGGTCAAAGAGGAGTTCAAGCAGTCAGAGGGTGACCCGTTGCTTCGAGCTTTTGTCCGCCGCCGAGCACAGGAGGCCTCTCGAAACCGAATGATGGCCGATGTTGCAACGGCGGACCTTGTTCTGGTCAACCCGACCCACATCGCGGTGGCTATCAAATACACCCAACACCTCGGGGCCCCCCGAATAGTGGCGAAAGGTGCCGGAGTGATTGCAACCAGAATCCGTGAACTTGCCTCGGAAAACCGGGTACCCCTCGTGGAGGACGTTCCCCTCGCTAGAACTTTGTACCGAAACTGTGAGGTAGGTTCAGAGATCCCTACCGAACTCTTCACGGCCGTGGCCCGGGTCTTGGCCTTCGTCATGAACCTTAAGCGACGGGGGGCACCTGCGGGCCTGCATAGTTCACGTGAAGTGGACCACTTGATCTCTCTATAAAAAATCATCAAGTGGGGCCTGAGGTGGCCGATATAGCAGGTGCCAGGATGGCAGGTAATCCCATGGACGGTTTTTCCAAGGACAGGGGTTTCTGTGCGGAAAATTCGTTGGGCTCAGTTCGCAGTGCCAATCGCCGTAGTCCTTGTCATCGTGATGTTGATCGTCCCACTGCCACCATTCATCCTTGATCTACTGATCTCATTCAACATTGCTGCCGCCCTCGTTATTCTTCTCGTTGCAGTTTATGTGCGCAAACCCCTCGAATTCTCAACATTTCCCGCCCTCCTACTTATTGCCACCCTTTTCCGGCTCGGCTTAAATGTGAGCGTCACTCGGCAAATCCTTGTTAATGGTTACGCCGGTGAGGTAGTTGAGGCTTTCGGGAGTTTTGTCATTGGCGGATCCCTCATCGTTGGTCTGGTCATTTTCCTCATTTTGATCGTTATTCAATTTATCGTGGTAACGAAAGGGGCCGAGCGCGTCGCCGAAGTTGGCGCCCGATTCACGCTAGATGCCATGCCTGGCAAGCAGATGGCAATTGATGCGGACCTGAATGCCGGTCTTATTGATGACGACGAAGCCCGGCGCAGGCGAGCCGAAGTGGGTGCTGAAGCTGACTTTTACGGTGCAATGGATGGTGGTTCAAAGTTCGTCAAAGGTGACGCAATCGCCGCAATCTTCATTACGATCATCAATCTTTTCGGAGGCGTAGCAATCGGTGTCGTTCAGGGAGGCCTGAGCTTCACCGAGGCAATCAACACGTACAGCCTCCTCACAGTGGGCGACGGGCTCACCGCTCAGATCCCGGCCCTGATGCTTGCAGTAGCAACCGGCCTAATGGTGACTCGTGCCGCAACAGAGGGGGACATGTCCTCTGATCTCATGAAGCAGGTCTCGTTCCAGCCGCGTGCGTTGACATTCGGAGGCATCGGTATTGCTGCTCTAGCAATTATTCCTGGCATGCCCGCTCTGCCATTTCTCATAATTGGCGGTGCACTAATTTTCATCGGTAGACGACTTGCCCGCACCGCGCCAGCAGTCGGCGATAAGGCGATTGAGGGAGTAAGTGATCGACTTGAACTGCCAGCGGGCGTCCCTTTACCAGACAGTCCTGAGGGGATCGTTATGGATCTGCAGGTCGATGCACTTGAACTCGGTCTGAGCTACGACATCATTGACTTGGTTGACCCAAATGTGGGCGGGGACCTGCTGGTCCGCGTGAAGGCCCTTCGCCGCAAACTCGCCATGGAGCTTGGTCTAGTTCTCCCCACGGTCCGCACACGGGACGATACAGAGTTACCGCTAGCCACCTATCGAATCCGGTTACACGGAGTGGAAGTTGCTCGTGGACAGGCCCCCCCAGGGCACGTCCTCGTTATCGGCGACGGCATGGAAGACCTGCCAGGTGAAGACACCAAGGAACCAGTCTTTGGTCTTGACGCCCGATGGGTGCCCGTTGCCTATCAACGTCAAGCGGAACTTATCGGGGCCACGGTGATTGATCGGGCGTCGATTATTACTACCCATCTCGCCGAGACTGTCCGCAAGCATGCAGCTGAACTTCTTTCGCGGGAAGACGTCAAAATGCTCGTCGACTCACTGCGCAAATCACACCCATCCGTTGTGGAAGAGCTCACTCCCGCGCAGGCTTCTCTCGGAGAAATCCAACGAGTCCTTCAGGGTCTGCTTAAAGAACGGGTCGCGATTCGAGACCTGTCTCGAATCTTTGAAGCCATGTCGGCGTCCATCCGTTCTGGTCATCAGGGGACGGAAGCGCTCGTTGAGTCCGCCCGCGAGGTGTTGGGATCAGCAATCAGTTCCCAAACCGCAATGGATGGGATCCTGCACGTGATTACATTGGATCCAACTTTTGAACAAGGCCTGCTAGCAGCTTCGCGTGCGGGGCAAGAAGGCCAAGTGTTAGCGATCGATGCAACTGTCCTCACCAGAATGAGCGCCGACGTTGGGCGGTTGGTAAATCAGGCCGAAGAAGCCGGGATATCACCAGTCTTAATTTGTGCAAGCCAGTTACGGGCGTCTCTCTACCAACAGTTGCGCCACGAGTTCCCTCGACTTCCCATTCTGTCTTATTCAGAATTGGGTGGACCCATTGATATCCAAACAGTAGGAGTGGTTGGCAATGAGCCTGCGAATGTTGCTTGAAGGACCAGACCTTAAAGGTGTGCTACGTGAAGTCGAAGCCAACTACGGTCGTGACTTCCACGTGATCCAAGCCGAACAGGTGCGCTCAGGTGGCGTAGGTGGTTTCTTTACAAAACAACACTACGAAGTGACAGTTGAAATAAATGTTCCCCAGGTAGTGGCCAAGATAACCGCGCAACCCCAGACTGCGGGAATGTCACTCAATGAACTAGCAACCCGGAGCCAAAACGATCAGGCGGCGGCCTCCTCCCAGGATTGGGCACGGGACCTGCTCGAGAAAGCACGAACTCTCGACCTTCCAGAAAATTCTCACGATGTTGACAGGGCCTACGGCTCCGGGTCAGACTCGTTCACAACCACCGAAAGAGTGGACCCTGAGCTGAGCAATTGGAGCAATCTCACTTCACGCGCCGACAAGGGTCGCAAGTTCCGACTGAAACTTCGCAGAAACAAGACACCTCGAGGCACCGCTGAGGTCGGTCCAAAAAGGACCGATCCCGCTAGCCTCGAACAGCAAAAACGACTCAAGGAACTGCTGACCCAAGGGCCGCTCATAGAGGAGCCACCTGCATCCGTAGTTTATTCAGCCGCAGATGTAGCGCGGGTATTTCAAGACAATGAAGATAAAGACAATGATGACGATTTTTCCCACTTGCCACCGGCAGCCCGCCTTGTCGCACAGAGTGAAGGCTCCTCAAATGCGATGCCCGACCCCCAAAAAGAAGTCGGGTCGAAAGAGGTAATCGCAGGAGTACACGTGAATGCCAGCCCGACGCTGGAAGTTGCTCCGAAAACTTCACCTACAAGTGCACCTGTAGTGGATACCTTGGACACGGAGCCCTGTTCTGTCACGGGTGCGCGGTCGGGTGACATCTACGGACCAGAGAGTGAAGCATATTGGCGAGTGCAGATCGGTGACCAAATCAAGGCGCAGCGGGACAAGGTGGAAAATTTTTATTCCCGTCGCGGCCCCATTGGCACCGAGGAGGCCCGCCGAATTCAGATCTTTGCCTTGGCTGAAACGATTGCCCGCACCTTACCCGCGAAAACTTCGGCCGAGAGTTATCGCCGTTCACCCCAAACAGTTGAAGCACCCCAAACAGCCATCGACTACGCCGAACCAACAGTTCACGCTCAGACTTTCGAGCCTGTCGATACTGTGCCGAAAATTGCGAAAACTAGGCCGGCATCGTCGGCCATAAAGTTTCAGGCACCAGATTTGGCACCCGTAACGCACATGAATAGGGCCATTTCCCAAGGGATACCAACCTCGGCAGGTGAGATACTGGTGCTCATCGGGGATGCTCACGAGGCTTATCAGCAGGCATGCGAGATCATTGAGGTTGCCGATTGTGGGGGAATCGAAGTTCTGGCAATCACGCCGGCGGGGCTTGCGGTCCCCGAAATTGACGCAGAAGACCACTTCCGTCACTCTTGGGCAGACCAGGTCTTCGACCTGGCTCGTAGATCAGATTCGCCAACTATCGTGATTGTGCATGCACCCTTCCCAATTGGGAATAACGATCTCGAACGGGTTCGAATCGTGAAGGCAATTGAAGCCCTGGAAACCCCACACGTGTGGGCTGTCGTGGATGCTTCGCATGACATTTCATCTCTTAGCCAATGGACTCGGTGCTTTGGGCATATATCCGGGCTGGCGGTGGTCAACGCAGAAGAGACCGAGAGTCCTCAAGCCTTAACTGCTGTGGGTATCCCGGTCGTTTTCATGGATGGTCGGCCGTGTCTTGAAGACAGCGACGCAATTACACGCCCAAACTCTTCCCCTGCAGTGGAACAGATTGGTAGCCTGCAGCTCTGATGATTGCTCATATCCCACTCGCCATGGTCATTGCCTTGATTTTTAGCGCGAGCGGATTGTGGAGTGCGTTTTTCGACTCCAAAGTTGATCTGGGTGGAGTGCTGGGGCAGTTTTTGTTGATCACGGCGGTCATGACGGTGTTACTCAACCTTGTTAATCGCTTTTTGGCTCACTACCTTGCACATCCGAAGTTTGACCTGATGGCGCAGGGCGCAGAGCCCTTAGTGGCGCCTACGGTTGTAGTAGGGGAATCCACCGTTACTCCCCCCGAAGCGCCCGTAGAAGTCAACGCCTTGGAATCGGGATCGGATCGGTAGTTCGCGTTTCTCCATCTGTTGTGCATTTTTGTTTTACATTCACGCCATTATTGGCAAGGTAACCCAAAACAATCAAATGACTCGTCAAGTCAGGTGTATCCCGAACTCGCATTCGTTTCGCCACCACGTTCACCCAGCAACTATCGGCCCCAATCCTGCATGATTCGCGGTCAATCTTGGGGCATTTGATGCCTAGAACGGCTATTCCTCAGCGTTTTCCTCCACAAAAACGCGCGCCCTATGCTATGAGTCCAAGCGACTCAATTACCTTGCGTTGGATTTGACAGTCAACAGAATTTAGGGCATAGTATTCACAGGATTTCGACAAAAGCCCACCTGGGTTGCGAGTCCGCACAAAGAATAAGACACACATACAGGAAATGAGGAGCCACAAAATGGCTAGAGCAGTAGGAATTGACCTTGGCACCACAAACTCCGTTGTTTCGGTACTTGAAGGCGGCGAACCCGTCGTTATTGCAAACGCAGAAGGTGCTCGCACCACCCCATCGGTTGTCGCATTCGCAAAAAATGGCGAAGTCCTCGTGGGCGAGGTTGCCAAGCGCCAGGCGGTCACCAACGTTGACCGCACTATCCGTTCGGTTAAGCGCCACATGGGCACGAACTGGGATATTGAAATTGATGGCAAGAAGTACACCCCACAAGAAATCAGCGCTCGCACGCTCATGAAGCTCAAGCGCGATGCTGAGGCATACCTCGGCGATACAGTCTCCGATGCTGTCATCACCGTCCCCGCGTACTTCA
>Ga0213861_10000761_pt1 | contig 28678 bp, 49 predicted proteins | sample PICome_4_FD_160110 | JGI IMG/M metagenome (GOLD analysis project Ga0213861, IMG submission 160110) | Coastal seawater microbial communities near Pivers Island, North Carolina, United States - PICO131 | ecosystem: Environmental > Aquatic > Marine > Coastal | place: USA: North Carolina... | reverse complement strand
TGCCGTTTGCTGGTAACTCAATACTGCTTGGATATGTTTCATGGCGTTCAATACTGATTTCACTATTAAAGTTTACAGTAACCGCACCAGTTGGTGCAGTTGCAAATGTTAAGGTAGTTCCCGATATACTGTAGTCTGCAGGATTTACTTGCGTACCACCATCAAATACTGCTAGTACACCGTTTGGATACGGAATTGTATTTGGAACAACAAACGCAGTTAGTATACCATTACCTGTGCCTACGTTAACAGTTGTGTTTCCAATAAACAAACGTTGATCGTCTGTTGCGTATCCTACTTCTCCAGGATCAAGCATAGGCAAATCTGCAAAGTTGCCTTGCCTTACTTTAATTTTGCTAATTCGTGTGTCTGCCATGGGTTCTTTCCTCTATAATGTATTTATGACAGGTTATAAAACTCAGCAACTCGTTGTGCCCACTTTTCTTCCCATTCTTTAAACTCTTCTGGGCCTACTTCCCATAGTTGCCATTCACAATCTCTACTACACATAAAGATAGCGGCGTGTTCAATTTTAGTTTCAAACATTTCATTGTGTGCCATACCATATGCAGCCGCTTGAAGGAAGTAATCGTCGATCCATTCACGTTTCTTGGGCCGGTTAGTTTGTTTAAAGTCCATAATTGTAGGACGGCCTTTGTATATGCCAACCAAATCAGTAGTACCCGCATATAGGCCAGGGTAACACAAGTTAACTTCACTGCCCCACACTTCACTTACATCAGATTCAATGTTTTTGATAACTGTTTCAGCCATCATTTTGGCTTGCAGTAGTGTTTTGCCTGTATATTCCTCATTGAGGCTCCAGGCTTCTAACATTTCATGCATAACAGTACCTACGCCAGCGGCTTCGGTTGTTATTCTTTGAGCATTTTCTTCGCCCACCCGTTTTTTCCAGTTGTTGAGTGCTTGACGCTTCTCCCATGGCTTTGTTTTGTCCAGAATAGTTGTGACACTAGGTACTGGATCGCCATACGGATTTTCGTATAAACGTTTTCCATTGACGCTCTTTCTTTTAAATTCTTTATAGGGGTAAGGTGTAGTTAAATTTATCATATAGTGACTATAGCACTAATGAACTACAATGTCAATAACTAACACGCCAACCGAACGTTTTATTTGTAGCGGTTGTAGTTAGGCGTTCAATCGTGTATCCCAAGTTTTCAAAGTAATCAATAACTTGTTTCATTTGATCTTGCTTGCCTCTGTCACTTACAGTGCCACTCCATACTTGAAAGTATGTGACACTATCTGGATTGGTAGCTGTGTGTGTTTGAGCTGTTAAGCCTACATCAGTATTAACAGTACCCGCACCAACAGTAACTGACCATGTGGTTGCAGCGGGTGCAGTATATGTTAACACCAATTGATTACTGCTATTTTTACTAGCAACTAAGCCTGATACACTAGCATCGTTAATGTCAGCAATAATACTGTTTAAGTTTAAACCAGTTGTGCCTAATGTAATAGTACTGCCAGCAATGATTAATGTTGGTGTACCTGTAATAGTTGGATTAATTGTAGTACCAGTAATTGTTATTGTTGGTGTACTCTCTGTCATGGTAGTTCCGTCAGTAACTATTGTCTGATAACCACCAGCATTGGCATCTACTACTATTTGTTTCATAATAGCGTATGTTTCGTCTAAAATTATCGGTTCTGCTCTTGCAATTGTTTTTGCTTGCTGTGCACTGATGTTATAACTCATAACTTCTTATCTTTCTTTGCCAATTGCTTTGATGCCATTTTACCCACAGTGTCATCTCTTGGGTCAGCATCCGGGGGTAATGCTGTATCCAATGATGTTACTTCTTTGTTAGCTGCACCAACTGCGTCAATACTATTAAGCATGCGTACTAAACTTTTCATATCAATAAAATAACCACCCGCATCAAGTTTTGCTTTGATAGCAGGTGTTTTTATTTTAGTCATGCCACGAGCTTTTGCACGTACAATGATTTCCTCAATGCCGTTTAATACAAAGTCTTGGCCTTCTGATATAACTTCGTTTATCAACATTACTTTGCTACTTTAATTTCATCCATTAATGATAAAAATTGTTCATTAGTAATTTTGCCTGCCTCTAGCATCTGGAACACACGGTCTTTAGCTTCCCAAAACTTTTTTTCTTTTAGTGCTTGTTCTTCCATTACGTCTAGGTTTTCTTTCATTTCACGACCTAATGCATTGGCATCGCCTGCTGCGGCATCATCTCCACCAAACTCGTCTTCAATGTCTGGTTCATCCATTACGTCTGGTTCCATGCCCATGTCTGTTGGCATAGGTGCTGCTGGCGCTTCACCACGAGCTGTTAGTGTTGCATTTTCTAGTTCACCTTTTGCTGCTTTAGCTTGGTCTAGTAAACTACCAAGTGCTGCTTCTGCACTAGCATTATATGCTTCAGCTTGTTCAAAACCCATTTGCTCTTTCATTGCATCTACAATTGGCATTAGTTTTTGTACTTGCATTTCTGCTAAGTTCTCAACCATTTTTTGTAGCTCGTCAACTAACTCTTGTGCGGCTAGCATTACTTCTGCTTGCTCTAGTTCTGCTGACTCTTTAACTTTAGCTTTCATTTTTTTGTTATCACTGCGTACTGGTGCAACTTCGTTAATATATGTACGTAATGTATGTGAAATTAAATTTAACTTGTTGAATGTTGGGTTTTCCCAATATGCACTGTTGCTTTCTTTAATTGCTGTTATTTTTGCATTAGTGGCCGTTAGCATACGTCCTAATGCATCACTACTCATTTCCGCAATATTAACGTTATGGCCAAATGTGTTAGCCAAAACTTTGTTAATTTTTTCTACGTTATGGGCAGCTGAGTTTAAATCGTTTAAATACATGTTATAATTCCCCGTGTTTATTATATTTATGCATATCTGTTACAGACATGATAAAATTCTCTTTTTAACTTCTTGTACTTTTTGTTTTGCTCTACTAGCTTTTGCAAGAGCAACAGATTCATTAACACCGCCACGTTTTGCTCTAGACTGATGAGCCCAAGTTTCATATAGTGCATTACTATACTCTATATCTAATTTTTCTAATTCTGTTACTTTTGATCCAGATACGTTAGTAATATATCTTTTTACAATGCCCATTGCTGTTTCAAATAACGCCAAGTCACTGTGTATTATTTTTTTGCCTTCTACAATGTTATAGAAGTTTTTTGTTCTACCTGCAAATTCTTCTGTGATAATATCAATACGATAGTTTCCAACTGTTAAACTATTTTCAGTTACAGTTTGTTGCATTGCCATTTTTAATTCGCCATCTGACTCAGCAGCCGTAGTCAAAGCGACGGTAGTTTCTTCAACTTGTTCAGCTAAAATGTCTTTAAGATTACGTTTCATGATGATTTACCAAATTTATTAATGTTAAGTTTATAACCAGCTTCACCGTTGTTAACTGTTTTATCTAATACTCCACGTGTCACTAAGTTTTGTGCAATATATGCTTCACGCTCAGACAACTCTTTTTTTTCTAGTACAATGTCCTCATTAAATTTTTGATCTAAAAAATCACTTTCACGAATGTTAATCCATGTAGCAATTCCACCTTTAGTAATTAATGCTCTCATTGTGTTTGCTCCGGTTCCGGTGATCCGGGTAATTGTGGTTGTAATAAACGTGCAGGAACACCAGTTGGTGCTTTACGCATACGGTTTAATTTACGTTGGGCATGAGTTGTTTTAATTTCAAGTTCACGACCCATGTTTTGTGCTTGATTATTTGCACGAGTCATTTGATTGGCTTGATTTGCTCCCGCTTGACGGAACGCTGGCCCACCAGTTCTTAATCCATATCTTTCATTTAGCTTGTAACAATCACAATGTTTGCAGTCTGGACCACATGTACATTCAGTAACAGGTTGACCGCAGCAATCTTTGCTGCACATTTCAACACCGTCTTTGTACCATGTTTTTTTGTCTTCGCTGATTACTTCAAATATTTTCATCTCTTGCCAACCTTATTCAATCTTTGCACTGCTTTACTTGCTGGATTCATTCTCTTAGTCATTTTAGCTTTTCTTGCAAGTCTTGAACCCATACGAGCTTTAGTCTTTCTAAGAGTTATACGTTTTTTCAAGTCAATTGGTTTAGCGCATTGACTCGGATCACTTACAACTCTACCCTTTCGTTGTCCAACTGTACAACGAAATTTACGTACTACTTTTTTACCTTTGCGAGCCCAGACTAGCTGTGCTTCAACAACAGGTTCTTCTGATGTGAGTTCATTTAAGTTCATATAGTTATTTATTAGATTTTTATGACATTAATAATGTTGCTACTAGAGTTAGTAGACCTGCAAGAACTGTACCGCCAGTTCCCATCATTATTTTATTTGTTGTAGCATTAGCTTTAATCATTTCTTCACGCATTTTAGAAAATTCACGTATGCCTTCTTCTCTCATTGAGGTCACACTTTTTTCAATATTATTAAGCCTGTTATCAATATTGTTAACTTTCTCTTCCAAGACACGATACCTCTCAGCACACAGGTCAACATGTGCTTCTAAATTCTGTTTTTCTAACTGGGTCGTCCCAATGGTAGCTAGTGACATAATTTATCTTAACTGCGTCTTTAGCACATCGTTGTGCCTTGTTAACAGTAGCCTTTTATGTAGCCTTTTGATATCGGAGGCTAGTGGCGAACTCCGCTCGTTTATTCATCATTGTGCCAAAGATATATGCCTATGTTGCCTATGTTAGTTATAGTAATATTTAGTTGGATTTAGATTTTCTTAAAGTATATGTTTAACTTATTTAAATCATATGTCTCAAAACTGCTACTCAAAAAGTTTACTGTTTCATCTAAATATGGAGTAAATGCGACTCCATCAAAGTCAGTCTGTAAAAAATGTACTGGATTATCATTATACATATAAACATCCGCATGCTCTACTACAAACTCTAATATCCATACTGTATGTAGTCCTCTAAACGCATTACCAAAGTGGTAATTAACTAGATCTTGTGCATTTAACCTAGTCAACTTATAAGATACTGGCTGACTACGTAAGCCTGCAAGTTGAATACATGTGTTTAAGTTTTGTTTCTGATTATACGCTTTAACATCTTTTGATTTACTGTTAATGATATTTGTCTCAGTGATGTCTATAAGCGTGTATAGACTATAGGTTTGCAAATGTGACTCTTATTTTACTAAACTTTTTCCAAAGGCACGACCTGCAGCAAATCCGCCAGCCAATGCGGCGGCGCCAGTTGCAACTCTAGCTGCAACATTTCTTGCTGTAATGCCTTTTTCTTTACTGTCAAGTCCTTTAACAACGTAGCCGCCAGACTTAGCATATGTTTGGAAAGGTTTATACAAATCACTACGTATAGCATTAGTCCTGTAGTATTGTAACATTCTTGTTGATAATAATTGACGTTGTCCTGTTGGTAAATCTTCCCAACTTGCGGCCAATCTTCTCAGGTTTCGGTAATTTGGTTCTTGAATGTCAAGTCCACGTTCAAGACGTAACAACATATTTTCTGCACCAGTAACTGGTTTGCCCGAAGCCATTTGCGTCAAATACTGTTTTATTTGTGGTTCGGGTAATTTAATTTTGTTACTTTTAATTGTGGCGGCTGGTGTTGATGTATCTCCAGTAGTAACTTTATTAAGTGTATGATACAAATCAGTAGCACCTTGGCGAAACTGTTTAAAGTTTGTGCCACTAGCAATAGTACGCCTTGCATATTCTTTTGCTAATGGTGCAGTGTTGTAATCACTATACATAATATGTAATGTAAGCATTTGCATCAGTGCAGTATTTGCAACACTATTAATTGGTGTTGTATCTAAATGCTGTCTACTTCTAAACATTTTGCTTTCAGTTAAATCTCGCACAAACCCAAACTGTGGCGATGCGGTTTCACTCATAGTGTGCCCACCTTCAATTTCGGACCATTGCTTTGCTGTATATTTTTCCATAATAATATTTATAAGTTTGGTGTCCAGCGGTGTCGTGGCACAAGTTTAATCTTGTCTCTGCCTACAACATATCCTTCACCACCACTTTGTCCTTTTGTCGTTGCTGTTACATCAGCTGGTGCGTTATCTAATTGATCAATAATGTTGTTTTTAACTGTCATAATTTGTACAACTAAACCAAGTATTGCATTTAAACCCTTGCTGTCTCCAGCCATTAGCTTTGCTTGCTGTCCAGCACTTACTTTACTAGTTTTTAACCAGTCAAAGAAGCCAGACTGTAATTGTTTTAATTTTCCTTGCTTAACCATCTGGTTTACATACGTATAAATGATTCCGCCTTTGTTGCTAAGTCCTTGCTCAGGTGTTAGCCAGTTATCAATTAACTGTGCATTGGATCTAGCATTTTTTATAATTTCTTCAACTGCACTTACATCTATTTTAGCTTGGTGTGGTACATATGTTTGTCCAAACACTACTACTTCGTTTGTGTTTAGACGTGCTGTATCTTTAATAGGAGTACCTTGTTTATCTCCAAATGCTCCGAACAAACTGTGTGCCGCAATGCCAATACTACTAGTACCAACACGTTTACCAGTATCACTGTTAGCATCTATAGTGTATAAAACATTATTTGGTTCAAACTGATAGGTACCGTCTTTGCTAACATATGGCTTAGATGGTGTATATAATAAATCTCCGTACACAAATCCACGAATGTCGTTTGGTGTATTACGTTGCATAATGTCAAATACGTCACCCATGTTGTCAGCAAAGTCCTGTCTCCAGTCCTCGCCTTTACCAGTACTCATAACAAATTGTTTAAGTGCATCACTGCTAGTGCTTTTACTTTTACCCCATCCATTTTTACCAGTTAATACAAACGTTCCGTCTGCATCACGGCCCCAATAGATAGTAGGGTTCCCATCCCATTTAATAGCTACGTCTTTTGAATCCTGTCCGAGCCTTTGTAATATACTCGCCGCTCTTAAGGCGCCAGCACTGCCTTCAGCAAATACTAAATCTTCGAGGTGTTGATATTCACGACCTACCTTAGACGCTTCTGCTAAAAACTGACGGGCTCTCATTCTAGTTCTTTCCAATTTGGATCAGCACGTAGATCTGCAAGTAGTGCATCGCCTGCTTCTTTACCCAATGCAGCCATAATTTGTTCTACACTGCCAATATCTTTTCCTGTGGCATTTGGGCCTAATAATACTTGTGCTACTTTATCAATATTATCTGTTACTAATCCGTTTGGATCTTTCTTACCATTTTCCAAACGCTTAAACAAGCCTTGGTATGGCGACCATAATAAATTCTTCTTTTTAGCTAAATTGGCTAGTGCAATCTGTTTGTTTACACCTTTCCACTTTGAACCTTGTGGAATACTGTGTGTATGAAACTTTGCGGCATTACCAGCATTTGGTACAACCATAATATCTACTTGGTGTGTATGATCATCCATAGGTACTTCAACGTGTACACTAGTACCACTTTGTGCTGTATTAAGTCCTGCCAAGTCAAATACTTGACGTAGCTTTTTACGGATGTCGCCATCTTTAGCGTCTGCCATATTGAAGTGCTGCTTGAGTTGATCTACATCAACAATCATATCCAAGTCTCCACTGACTTTGCCAGGAGTTGGAGTTGCCCCACTGCCAATTGGAATAGCAGTACTGCCAGTTTTACTTAATACACTATTAACTGTTTTCATGATACCTGGTATCATTTTGTGATCAAAGCTCACACTGTTAGGAAATATGTTTCCGCCTTCTTTAAGATGAAAATCTTCCTGTCTTAATCTTTTAATTCGGCTACCACGGCGTAATTTACGCTTAGATGATCCACCTATAATATCTCTAACTCTCATAGCTTTGATACCCCTCTTTTAAACTTTCGAGGATCTTTGGTGCGGATTGAATTAATTAAACGTTTGTTTAAGTCTGCCGCTGTTTCAACATCAAATGTCTCATTAATTAAATCAATAAGATTTATTGCAGTAACAATTACTTGTTCAGCATTTGCTTCAACAATATGCTTCTTGTCACGCCTTGGTGACATTGCATTAATTTCTTCTAAAATAGATCTCGTTTTACGTTTCATATCACTACTATTTATAAATATTGTTGCTAAACTGATAGTGGATAGTACTTATGGCAACTTTGCATTTCCGGATAGTAGGACTTAGGAACCATAGGCAATAAGAATTATATCAACTATGGGATGCGGGCAACATTCAGGCTAATATCTCGCCCGTTGTTCGTACATCAAATTTTAGATACACATAAGGTCAACGGCATTATCAGTTTAGCAATTATTCCCTTCGTTTAAGTAAATTTTGTAGACGCTCTGCACTGTTAACACTTGTTGTTGTTGGTTGTGCTGACTCAGTACCAGCAGGGCTAACAGTTGCTTTATTTTTTAAGCTCTGATAAATGCTTGATACTTGTCCTTCTTCGCCTTGTTCATCTTCATCCAAGTCTGTAATACGTAGGGTTTCCATGTTATAACCCAAATCTAGTTTACTACCAACACCACTACTACTACGTGTTTTCATAAACTGGATCTGTACACGGCCACGCTCACGCATTGCACGACTACTAAAAATACCAATCAAGTTATCTGCTGTATTAATCTTACTAATACCACCTGCAATATGACTGTGATCAAACTCTACTTCATCCACAGCACCACGATTAAGTTGGCTAGCTGTTACAAACAATATGTTAAGTTCAATAGCTAAGTTACGTAGTTCTTCACTTACAAACTTGTCTTTAATAAACTGATCACTTGGATTAACTTTTACTGTTACAGGCATCATTAGATCCAAGTAGTCAACAAACAATGCATCTATTTTAATGTTTTTTTGTATTTGATATTCTTTAATGTATGCTTTGATATCGTTAATAGTACTACCATTTGGCATTTGTATCATTTGTAGTATGCCTGCTTTTTTACTTGCCATACGTACTTTAAGTTCAACATCTTCAGCATTGCGCATGACTTCTTTTGTACTCATGTTTGTAAGCATAGCATCTAGTCGCATACTACATAGTTCTTCACTAAGTTCCAAACTAACATAAACTACATTTTTGCCAGCCAAACTCCAGTTGAGTGCCATGTTTTGCATAAACAAACTCTTACCACTACCACTACCACCAGCAAAGATGTTTAGTTCTCCTGGATTAAATCCACCATACAATACTTTATCCAAGCTCTCCCAACCAGTACTGTTTTGTCCACGGTTGTCTTTGATACTTTGAATACGTCCTGCAGGATCATCCCAATAGTTAAGTCCAAAGTCTTTTGCTAGTCCAATACTAACTGCATCCTTGATAATTTTCTCAACGCTTCCGTACTCATGCCGTTCCAGTTTATCTGCACTTTCCAGGATAGCACCTTCCAGTGCTTTATGCCTGCAAAACTTTTCATACTCATCCATAAACCACTTTTTGTGATCATCAGTAATCTTGCTACCAACATCATCAAAATCTTGTCCTACTTTGGCTTTGATTTGTTCATGTGTAGGCAAGTCACCATAGCCATCAACGTGCTCTTGTATAAAATCCATAACAGGCTGATACTTGCGAGTAAAGTATTTGCTATTTGTAATCGCATTACAACGTACAAACAAATCTTTCTCTGCAAGTAAAAACTCTATGTAAAGTTTTTGTAGATCTTCTGTGTACTCTTCACTCATTATTTGTTAACTTCTTCAATATATATTCCTCTCGAGTGTAGATCATTCGCCAGGCGTCACCCTTGAGTGGCACTTTACCATGCATATCCATAGTTATAGCGTATTCCCAATAATTTGTCAACCAGATAAACTTTCCGCTGTGATCACTACGAGTTGGCCACCAAGCAAAATACTTAGTCCAAGAATTGTGCAAATCAGTGTATGCGCTAATGTGTTTCATCTTATCTACTTGTCTCCAAAAATTTTCATCCCTTATATTATAATCATCTACAATAGGATTTTGCAAGTAATTGTATCTTTGTTGTGTTGCTTTCAGCACTCTCTAATATACTCCTCACGGTAAATAATCTTCCGTATTTTAAAGCCGCATCTGCGGCATCTTTACATCCTTCCCATGGTGGGAAACTTACACTCCATCCTCTACGGATGGCCGCTTTTACTAAGTCCATGCCTGCGCTATCTGCATCAGGCACAACTATAACTTTTTTCTTTAAATCATCAATAATGTCACACTGTACATTGCTAGGAGTATTACCCCCAACACTAACACCATTTACTAGTAGTGCATCCATTTGTCCTTCTGTAACGATTGTATACTTATGTTTGTGTTGAGTATCCAATCCGTATACAAAGTTTTTAGGCATCTGATGATAGTATTTTGGTGTAGCTTTATCAGGAGGCGTACCTACCCAACGAGCAGTATACCCAACCACTTTGTTTTTATAATAGAACGGCAGTATAATACGATTTCTGAAATGGCTTTCTGGTGTCCAGCGCCACTCACCATAAAAACTCATACCACGATCTTCAACGTACTGTACTGCTTTCACAAAACTTTCCAGTTGTCCTGGATTAAGATGATGTGTTTGTACATCTTTAAACGGCGTTGCATTCTTAGGCAAGTTCATGCCTAGCCAGTTAACTTTAGTTTTATGCTTGACTTCTGCTGTCTTCATAAACTGTTGTGCTACTTGATCTTTTTCATTCTCTTTAAGTAGCTCAAAGTTAACTCGTTGTACTTGTGCAGGATCTGCACCAAATGCAACTAACAAATCATTTAGTGTTTTGTTGATACGTTTGCCAGGGCTCCAGCCTGTTTTGTAACCACAGTTAAAGCAATTGTATTGTACACGGTCTACATCAAATGCTAAACCGCCACGGCCACGAGTATCTCTACTGTGTCCACGAGTGTGGCACATTGGACAATTTCCACTGACCCATCCACTAGGAGACTTCTTCCAGCCACCAGGAATACTCTGACGTACAAAATCCAAAACTATCATATATGTATATTACGCTCTATATAGCACTTTGTCAAGTGTTCCTTGGTTGCCTGCGTCAGCAACAAAACGGAACCTTACCCACATAAACATACCATCAAATGTAAACGGTTCTAGCCCAGTAGCATTACTAAAGGTCCAATAGTTTTCTGCATCACCAGCATTAAGTTGTATCTCAAACCAATCACGCTCTGCAGGGTCTATTTCTAAAGTAGCTTCGGCATAAAACTTTCCGCTAAAATTAGTAGTATATGCTACAACAGTATTTGTTCCATCACTATTAGTTGTTTGTGCTGTACTGGCAAATGGCGAGCTTGCATAATTAGGCGCAGGGAACGATGTGCCTTCATTACTAGCAACAACATTGGATCCTGGATTTTCTTTTACTTCCAAGACATATGTTAAACGTGCATTTTGATCACTATACAATCCAAAAACACTACTATCTGGTTTGGTATAAGTAATAGTGATATCATATAAAGCAGGAGAAAGTTTACCCATATCAGATTCAGAAAGTCTTAGTAATAATGAACCAGCATCTGTTGTATCTAACGAAATAAGAGTTTTTGTTACAACAGCAACATTTGTAGTTCTATTGTTTACCCGAGCTGTAAATGTTTTATTTGCAAGACTAACTGGTTTGCGATTCGTATCGGAAACAAAGAATTCAAAATCGTTGTTTATCCCTTCATAAGCAATAAGTGGCTTATGATTTTGTGGACTATAATATGTTGTGCCTGTTCGAGAAGGCAATAAGATTTCGCTTCTTTGGTTGTAGTTGTACGCTGTACCTTGATAATTCATGTTATGATCTCCACAAGTATTTATTTGAATAAGTAGTAATTGAATGACACATATACCACAAAAATATCAGAAACTATTAGAAAACTTTCCATTCTTAACATTAGTTGCCTATGGCGGCAATGAATATATTGGAATTATGCAAAATGTTGACCAACACATGGCAAGTATGTACTGTTTCGACAATATAAAAGACGTACCAAGCAAACAAGAATTTTTAGATCTAGGTGAAGAATGGTGGTGGGGAACAAACCGTATGATCCCAATTAATATTATTTTTAAAAGTCGTTGGGAAAAATATCGTCCAACCTTAGTAACATTCAGTCTTAAAGATTTCCAAGTAGTTCATGGTCCAACAATTAGTTTAAGTAACATTATACAAAAACGTGTTAAACGTCGAAATATACAACTAGTACGTAAAGTTACGTAGATCTTAAATTTAAATTACTCTGGGGGTCTATTACCTGCAGACGTCTGATAGTTTTCTTTTCTGCTGCATGCATTAACAGTGCACGTCTAATCTCATTGGTTTTATTAGGCATTGTACTGTGCAACAAACGTGGATGCCAACAAACAAAACTTCCTGCATCTGCTTTATACTGCTCATAGTTATCAACAAAGAATGATTCCCATGCTTCACTGTTCTTTTGTAACTTTTCAGTATCCTGAATATATCGATGTGTTCCTGGCACATAACCTGTAGCACCGTTATCCTCATTAAAGTCACACATCATTACCATAAACTGCAAACCCAGCAAATCCATGTTATATTTAAACTCTTTAAATCGGTATGGAGTATCAATATGTGGACGATAAAAATTCATACCTGGATGTAGTACAATAAAGTCCTGCACATACCATTCCCAGTTTCCATGACCAAACGCAATATCAGCATATGGGCTAAGTTCCTTTTGTATAAAACTAATGTGTGGATGTTCTACTTGCTTTGTCCAATAGTATGCCCAGTTAACTTCATTGAGTGGGTCTTTCATTTTTTCAATAGTATTCCATCCATACCATTTACGATTTAAATCATGTCCACGTTCTGGTCCTAATCCTTCACCAAATTGATTTAGTTCCACAATCATCTCTTTATCAAAATGATTTTGTCCTACTACAAAACCCCTATGGTTTATTGTATCTAAAAATTCTTTTGTTTCCATATTATTGTCCTAATTTCTCACATAGCAAATTAATGTGTACCACACACGCTACGGCGTAACTGATGGCATGCGCTTTTTTAAAGTAATACTCATCTCCAGTTGGCTTTTTCCAAACTTCCTGTAATATAGTTTCCCAACTTTGATTTGCCAGATAGCGTTTTGCTGGTCGTATAATTGCCAATGTTGCAGCTAATTGTTCTATTGAAGTAGGCTTCAATTGTTTTAAGAGTGTGTCGTGCCCTGACAGATGAAATACTTTGTCGACGAAGTCTTTGTGCTCCAGTAGTTGCCATAATGGCTCCCTTTCCATCAGTTGGCTAAGATGATCATTATCTCTTATATCTTTATATATGCTAACATTAAGTACATCTAGTTTAAAGTAACCAGTTTCGTCAGCTTTTTTATGATCTATTGTGCAGTATCCAGTCATCGGATCTACTGGCACTCGGTGTGTATATACACCTGTGTTATGCTTTTTATTTTTTAATCTAGCTGGTACATGTTTTACCAACTGCAATGCTGAATTTCTATTAGCAAAATCTAAATCAATATCTGGCATATTCTATCCTATAATAAAAATAACTGCACCATTGCGATGCTATTCATTAAAACAAACCATCCACACAATACCATAGCAAATGCCGCTTTACGTATTGTTGTACTTATAACGGCTAAAATACTACCAATTAAGTAAAGTGGAATAAAAATATGTGTTGCTGGATCCAACACTGTAAATGTTAATATGGCGCTTGCCGCCATAACAAGAGCTGTCTCTCCCAATTCACAATAAAATGCAAGTGGAGAAAGTTTATAACTCTCTTTAAAAAAGTTTATTACACTACTATATACATTAATCAATAGTCTCTCCGTCTATTATATGCTTTACCCAAGCGGCATCCTGCGGCGACTGTTCTGTTTTCTTTCCCCAATATCCAGCGTCAACACTGTTGGCTATTCTGTTAAAACATTCTTCTGGCATATTTTTAAGTGCCGTTTGTGCTCGTTTGCTACAGATTATAATCCAGGGAGATATCTTTCCGCTCTCAACCCAGTCTGCAATCAAGTAACCACCGGCCCGTTCCCAGAAGTCTTGAAAGTAAGACGTCTTACTAGCATCTTGTACAAAACGTTCTAGGGCTCTTTCAACTGATTCCTTCTTTACATGATCTCTTACAAATAGCATATACATACGATCAGTTGGCCAGTCCTTGAGTTTTGCTTGTTTACGTATTAGCCAACGAGTATACGCTTCAGTATCAATAACGTTTGCATTTAAGCAATAACTTCCAAACTTAACAAATGCACTAAAATACTGACTATCTACAAAACTTTTATAATCTTTAGGTTTACTTTGCATACCCAAACGATAAAATAAATCATATGCCAAAAATCCTGCAACTGTCTCAGGAAAGTCTTTCTGTAACCAACGCCTTTTCTTTTCACAGATATGCGACATAAGTGTGCTTTCACGCTTAAAAATTTTACCACAGTAATCACATTTCATTTTAGCAACTCTTTAATCTCTTTGGGCTTCATACCTTGTTGTTCCATAATATCACGAAATTCTTTTTTGTCAGTTGTTGCTGCAATTATTTCAAGTTCATCATTATTACACTGTGGATATTGTGTTACTAACCAGTCAATGAGTTTATTCTTTTTACCTCTTTTACCTGGCGGAAGCCATTTGCGAGGTCGTACTTTTCCTTCACTGCCAGCTATTTGTAATAACTGATGCTGTAAACGTTGATGCTTGGCCAGTACATTAAAATGTTCATTTACATAAGAGTTTACTAGTAACAAATACTCTGCTTCTTTACCTCCAGTAACACTGGTAGCCCAGCGCATTTGTGTCCACATTCCTTTACTAAATTTTTCTACTTCTTCTTCAGTAAGAGTATCCCACCAAGATCGATCCTTTGTGTCGATTACTCGCATCTCTTCATTGATATTAAGTTTGTCTACCATAATCCAATAGTCTTTCCGTTACCAACTATTATAAAGCAACATGTTAAAATATGCAAGACAATCCAGAACGTTCTAAACCACAATGCTTTATGTACATCGTCTTGTGTGATAGGTAAAAACTCAGGCTTGTCGTCATCATTGACGCCAACTGGCATGCCAACTGTTCTCGACCAAAGTTTTAACCAACGCCGTTGCCCACTCATCCAAACACTGCCCATAAAATTAAAAATATAACCGCCCAGCCAAAAATACCTATTCCATTATTACCTATGTGTCCTCGAGCTTTGGCACAATCATAACAGTATCTATATTTGGCAGGAACACGGTTACTACAAAGGAAAGCATCACAAGTTTTTTTACTCACTACCACAAATCCTCTGTGCTTAATACATCTGGTATTTTACTTGTTTCTTTTACAAAATACATACACTTTGGGTTATCCTTTTCTTCAACAGGTACTGCTAATATATGTCCATACTTGAGCTTTGGAAAATACCATTTCATATCTTGGTATATGTTTACTATTTCTACTTCTATAAATTCTGGCATGAAGCCTGTAATTGGATTAAATACAAATCCTTTAAAGCCACGATCATTTAAACTTGTAATTGGCAATACTTCTGGATCACCAACACTTGGATCACACACAACAAGACTCCAATCTAGCGGCACATTAACTAGACGGTTTCCAATTTTCAATACTGCGGCTGGACTATTAAAACTTTCTAAAAATACCAGTGGCACAAATATATAATCTGCATTGTCTTTATCGCTATAATCCAACACACAATATCGTATGTCTTCTATTTCTTCTGGTACATAATCTAAATCATAACATTGATTGTCAACGGTTAATATTTTCATTTATAGGTTACTTTCTCTACCCTAAACGGATAGTTTGCTTCTTTGTAGAATTTTTTACGCTCTGTTAAATGTCTTTTACTAAATTTTGCACTGCTAGTAATGTCCCATATTTGAACACTATCTTTATCTTGTGCTTTACGTATACCACGACCGATACTCTGTATTACTCGAACAAATGACTTACCAGGTTCAAGGAGTACCAAGTTAAAAATGCGAGGAATATTAATACCAACAGCCGCAACACCATAGGTTGCAATAATAATTTTATTGTCTGCCTCACTAACTTCATCATACTCGTCTTTTCTATCCTTGCTTTTCATTGATCCACTGATAAACACAGTGTCATCGCCCAATCTTTCTAGCAATCCTTCGCCTGCTTTGATACGGTCAACCAGTACAAGTGTATTGCCTGATTCAGCCATACGTGCAATAAGCTCGCTCATATAGTCTAGTCTATTATTATCTGTTGTTAGGTAAGTAAGTTCACTTTGATAATTACCATAACTAACTGAATCCTGTAACTGCAAGATGTTAACATCACACTGTGCTAGTACACCTTGATCTTGTAACTCACTGGCTGCTAACTGATGCACAACTTCACCTAAACTTACTTCTAAGCTCAGTCGTTCATGATCTGCTTTGGGTATTGTGCCTGTTAGCCCCCAACGAATTGGTACATTACGGAACGGACCTGTAAGTAATTTCTTTAGTACATCTGCTTTTGCCTGGTGTACTTCGTCTACCATAACGCATACTACATCTTCTGCAAATTCGTCCAGTCCCCAATCTTGTTCGCCATCACGGAAACGTTTCTCCATGATGTTTAAACTTTGCCATGTACAAATGGTGTGTGTCTTGCCAAAGTCTTTGCGGTCACCAAAGTACACACCCACATCTAAACCCAAGTTAATGTAGTCTGCTTCTGTTTGTGTAACCAAGTCTTTATTAGGTACAATTACAATACTACGCCCGTATGGCTCTATTAGATTACTGAGTGCGGCAGTCATTAATGTCTTACCTGCACCAGTGGCAATTTCCTGAATACTTTGTGTATTGTTAATAAATTTATTAATGATGTCTACTTGATAATCACGTAGCACTACAGGCTCACCTGCGGCTGGATGTTTATCTGGCCATACTCGATCACTAAAATGTTCTTCAGTTATTTCTGAAAACTTTAAGTCCCAACTATTACGATTGTCTTCTATGTCAAAATCATATCGTTGTTCTTGTAATATTGGAATAACATGACTAAGTGCATTGACAAAAGTATTGCCTCCCATAGTAAAAAATCCAACACATCCATCCCAACGACCTAATTTATAAGCTGGTACATGTCTTGCATAAGGTAAAAAGAACTTTAGTTTCTGTTCACACTTGCGACGAGTTTGTAAGTCAAGACCCTCAACTTTACAATTAACCTCATCTTTTAGGATAATTTTACATTTCATATTATTATAATACACTATCTTTTGGGAGTTGTCAATGATACTTATAATAAAATGAGCTCGGTAAGATGTCTTACCGAGCCCAAGTTTGTACAGTAGCGTGAGTGAGAGTGACGCAGACAGAGGAGGTCCACTACTGTACTTCTGTTTTAGGAACGCTTCATGCAGGTCATTTCTACATAACGCTTCCACTTATCGCCGTTCATCCTTTTCAGGTCGGCAATCTTTAAAACCATACGCAAGCTCATTTCACGTAGCTTGTTACGGTTATCATGAATATAATTTAGCAAATCTGATTGCTCTTCTTTACCAAACTTATAATCAGTTAGCATACCGTCACTGACGATCTGCTTACAACGCAACCACTTTTCGTGCATTGTATCCAGTGTAAGGTCCAAGTAGTGGCAACGTGACATGATCGCATCCAAGTGATCTTTCAGTTTACCACGTGTCTTATCAAACTTTAAGTTTGTAATAAAGATAATGGAACCTTTAAATTCAAAACGGTCAGGAATACCTTCATTGGCAAGCACACGGCTTTCACTACGCCAACTTAGGAAACGCTTTGGGCTACTGTCTAGAGCAGCTTTAAGCAAGTTCAAACTTGTCTCATCATACAGCACACTATCACAGTCATCCAGTACAAGCACACTTCCTGCATTGGAATATTCATACAGCAACTTAAACAAACCAATTGCGCTTGCTGCACCTTTTTCCATTCCGTATTTGCGTCCAGTGCTACTAGCACCTCCGCCCATTTTGTTCATCATTTCGGCTTCACGCATAACTTTTTCAACACCGTAGGATTTACCTACACCTGGAGGTCCAGTAACAACCATTCCACGTACTACACCATCACAGCTGGCATAAGACATATCTTCTAATACTTGGAACCGTTCACGAAGCCGTTCAATAATTTCTTCATCTGATTCAGTTTTTTCTGGTGTTTGTACTTCACCGTTTGTCATAAACGAAAAACACTCTTGGTTTTTAACATTAATACGGACATTACGATCTGGCATGTCACTATGCTCTTTACCACAAACAGTAATATAAGGACCGCTTGCGCCTTCCTTGTATTCTTTTGTTAGCTTAAAAACTTTGTCCGTTACAGGCATATTACGATATGTTCCGCTATGTACTATAATCTGTTGCATCTGATTCTCACTCCATTTGCTGTTTATATATCCATAATAGCATCGGTATTCATTAAGTCAAGTACTTTCTTCTACTTTTACGTAATTAATTACAGTTTCTTTACAGTTAGAAAACTTACTGATGTCATGTTGTTTAACTTTACCTGTTAATGTAACAGTTTTTCCTTCCAACAATCCACTGATGTCAGGCTCTTTGCTGTAAAAGAATTTAATGATGTTTTCATCGTTATCAACACAGGTTACCAGATGTATTCCGTATTTTACAATAAACTTCACATCACGCACATATGCACTAAAGCGGAGACGCTCACCACGCCGTCCTACAAACTCACTTTTGTTACGCAAGTTGTCAAACCAATCATCTAGGTCATCACGCTTTTTAGCAATACGCAAACTGTTAGGTAGACTAGCAATAACACTAATACCAAACCCTGAAGTTTCTTCAACTCCAATTGACTTCATAACACCATCTTCAAAACTATTAAGGGTGCCCATAAGTTTTTTACCAACCAGAGACTGTTTAAAATATTCACGGATCTCAGCGGCACGTTCTTTTTGTGCATCTGAAATTTTCGGCATATCTAAAACACCAGTCATATATTGAAAGATCAAAGTTTTATTATCTTTAGTCTCTTCACCACGATCGCTATCATAAAAGCCATACCCACTCTTGATAAAGCCTTGTTCATCATCAATGTACACTGAAAGCTCAAGTGCTTGGTGTACATTATAAACTGCATCTGTCTTACGATTCATACTGATAACTTCCCACTTTTGATATCTTTTCCTAACTTACTTCATGACTATAAAGCAATGCGTCTTGGTTGTCAACACTTTTTTTTAAATTATTTGAACTTTTTCATGCCCAACCCAGGCACGTGGATTTACGTATATGTCTATTTCCAGGTCTTTGGCATCCAAACACCATGCAACATCTTCGCTACACATATCGTAATACTCGCCAACTTTCATCTGTTTAGGAGCAAACCACGGATACTTCATACGTTCAAACACACCCTGTTTGATTAGTACCCAGCCAAAGCCAATATAATCTGCTTTAAATTCAAACTTGCGGTTTGCCATGTCTTCGCCAGTAATAAACTCATATGTGCCGTGTTCTTCAAAGTATTCACTATCCATTTTTTCAACTACTGGAGTACTACCGCCAGGTTGTTGATACCAACCACTTGCTACATCACAATCCATGTTTACTAACTGATCAAACTGTTCATTGCTAAATGCAATATCGCTGTCAATCCACATCATATAATCATATGGTTGTCCATTAAATGGTTTTTGATCTGGTCCACGAGTTACATCTGCTCCTGCCACTTTACAACGAGCAAAATTTACCATACTGCTATACTGTTGACTGACTATTGCTTGTCCACCCTGTCTGCCAATATGGAATATCAGCTCAATTAAACTTGTCATAAATTTACCGCTGTACATATTACCTGGCAAGCATATTACAACAGTTTTTCTTTTAAGATTCATAATATGTTCCATATTTTTTAATTATATCTGTATTAAGGATGCCAGTTTCCCAATTCTCTGCGGCATCTTCTACATAATAACGACTTTTATCCGGATATTTAATTTCGCCTACTGGTACTTCATTATCGTAAAATACAACTGATAATGTGTTATTTTTAAATTGTATGTCTGCTGTTCGATTCATAATTTTTCCTTTAATTGTGTACCATAACTTTGGTTATTGGACGATTGCTTAATAATAATTGTCTAAATGTTTCAGGATCAGTAATCAGATCTCCTAAATGAACATAGGACTTTTTGATATGATCAATAATTTCACCATACTTGTATCCATAACCAAGTATAGTCTTTATATTATTTTTAATAAATGACATCGCATCACCATCTAAGTCTGCCAATGACCAACTATCACGATACTCTGTGTACATATCAAACTCACAGTAAATGTTATCTAGAATAACACTACCAGTTACTGGTGGTCCGATTAATTCAGGAAGGCCTTCATTAAATGATTCTGATATATGACGTAAGTTATATTTTTTTAATATAACCGATATTGGAATACTTAGTTGATGCCAACTAGTTTTAGACGTAAGTTCGATGTCTGTAACATCAATTGGTGTTAATGCTTTTGTAGGAACAAGTGGATCAAAATCAATGGAGAAGGAAAAGTCAGCCTGATTGTATCCAGTTAAACTAAACTCATATGGATTATTAGTTATTGCTTTCCAACGTTTGACAGCGTCTATAACCAATGGTTGATTTGCTGATAGTTTCCATACCACTTCATCAGTATCATAGCTGATAGTTAAATACATGTCCTACTCCTTAGTAAGACTTACACGACATACTGTACTATTTTCTCTAAATTTATCGTACGCTTCTACTCTATCATCTCGTAAACCACCTACCCATAGATTTTTATTTTTATGATAATCATGCAAAATTTTTGGTGTATATCCCAATGATAAAAGATGCTCTTGTTCATCTGGTTTATCTTTAATTGCCCTCAGCCACCATTCGCTATCATTGCCAGTATAATTTAAATAAACTGGTTTTTCAATATCAATATTTTCTCCCAAAGCGAACTGCCATTGAAAAGTAGTTGCCATAGTTAAGTCTTTAAATAAATCAAATGGTGGCAAGTCTTGAGTAATAGATGATTCCTGAGTAGAATAATGAAATAAATGATTGAGGACATTTCCAGCATTTTGTCCAGCTGAAGTAAGTGACTGATGTGTATTGTAGTATAAGTCTCCCCAAGGAATATTACAATACAAGTTTTTACAATCTGTGATATCAAGTTTTAAATAATTAGGCTGATCTTCTGGTGTACGTTCTGGTAACAGTGAGACCATTTCAGTTTTATTGATATAAGACCGCCAGTCTGGATTATAAGGATATAATCGTGAATCACATTGCATCATTTTTAGGTGGGGCTTTTGTAATCTAGTTTCCCATCCAGCAATTAATCTTAGAACATATGGACAATCAGTATTAATTTCCCAACTTATTGTAGCTTTTTCTACGTCTGGATTCATGCGGTATAAATTATATAATGCTTTTTCATGTCCAGGAATTTCTTGTTTAAAATCTTGACTACTTTGGACAATCCAATCTCCTTCATTTTGATCAGTTAGTCCATAAGTAAGTATTAATTTTTCAGTCATATTTTATCCTTGTTATTAAATTGGTATTTACTTTGTGCGAAAAAAGCCTTCAGGACTATGCATTGCTGCTATTAGTTCTTCCCACATTGCTGGAGACAATGCTATTGCCTGTGGTACTGCATCATCATCGTCAAATTGTCTTATATATACAATATCATCAAAACTGTTAATGATAAGGTCTGGATGATTACCGTAGTCGTCCATAACAGTAATTGTAATTTCGTCATGATCCATTTCTACACTAAACATCCAGCCCTCCGTTTATTACGAAAAATGTTTGCTTAACATTTCAATACGATCTTCTGCGGCAGCCATCTTGTCTAATTCTTCTTGAATTGCTTCAACAATGTCGCTGTGTTCGCCAATACCTACACTTTGGTTCATATAAACCATAATATTTGTTTTTGCACGTTCTAGCTCACCTTCGGCATGCATACGTGCGGCTTTTACTAATTGTTCTTTCATGTTTTCTCTTCCTTAAATTGGTGCGAGTAGAGGGACTTGAACCCCCACGCCGTAAAGCACTAGAACCTAAATCTAGCGTGTCTACCAATTTCACCATACTCGCTTTATGGTGCTCCCACACGGACTCGAACCGCGGACCTACTGATTACAAATCAGTTGCTCTACCAACTGAGCTATAGGAGCATTACCTTCTTACTCTACAGTTAGGACAGAAGTCTCCGTGTCCTAATTCTGTTTTGCATTCTGTACATACTTTATTCATGACTGATTATTTAGTTAACCAAAAAACTCCATGTTTGTGGTTTAATACTCTGTTATTTTGATTTGCAAATTCAGTTACTGAATTTACTAGGCGTGCCCATCTAGTGCGCTCAAAGTCATCTCCACATATTAGATCACAATCTTTAAAATACTCTAGTTGTCTTAAAACATGATCACCACGATGATCACCATCTAAAAATACACAATCATAATTATTATCAAATGTAGATTTAAGTAATAAATCATCAGTTCTCATATGATATGTATTACGTATTAAATGTGCTCTTGGATGTGAATGGGTATGCATTTTCCAAACACCAAAATGATCGCCTCCGTTATCCAAAAAATTAAATAATTCAGTATAATCACCGTCAATCCAGGTGTTAATTAAATCACGTATTTCTGTATTTGGTATTTCAAAGCTATCATTTATATCAAGTATAGCATTATCTGGTAACTTGTCAAGCCACATGTTTGTACTTTTACCCAAAAATGACCCAATTTCCAACACTGTTGGTGAATCAGGTAGTAACGGTATTACTTCTTCAATCATTACACGACATCTACCTTCGTGTAATAATCCTGGTATTGTTAAATATCTATCCAATTATCTTATCCATATGCTTCCTGATCCTGGTCCTGTAAATGCTTGTGCTAGTCCAGGTTGTCCTTTTCTTCCGTAACAAAAAAACGTATCTCCCAATCTGCAAGATCCAAACGACAAAGATTGATTATCCGATGCTATTGCTATCGGCTTACTGTGTGTGTTCAATGACAATAAATTACTATTTGGTATATCAATAGCTAATACATCACTTGCCCAACGTTCTATTGTGTTGTGCACATATATACGATGTGGATATGTTAACCATTCATTATAAGTAGAAGTAAATTTATCTGCTACAGCCATAATACTGTATTCATGATTTTTGGTTATAAGACTGTTTATCACATCATCTGAAACTTTTACACCGTCAACTGCTGAACTGTTGATGTGTGCATCAGATTCATGATCTATATCTATAACTTTTAGCCATGGCTCTTGATTATCAAAACAAGTATAAAGATTTAAATGCTGGCCTGCTATATAATATTCATAGTATCCATTATCTAAATTAACATTTTGATCTAAGTATTCATATGGACTACTATACCTTTTCATAGTTTACCGTAACTCCTGGTTTCCAATCAGCATAGTGCATTTGAGATTCGTTCCATTCTTCAGCACTGAATACTAAAACTACACTGTCTCTTTTAATATCTTTCATTAGCATATCAACACCATGCCAACTATCAGAATTAAGACATAATATCGTACACGAATTTTTTAGATATTTTGCTGTAGCGTATGTTTCATATTCTTTTTTACCAAGGCTTTTAATATCATATATTGCTGTTCCTGCTTCTGGTACTTCATCATCTTCAGTAAAATGAAACACCATATTGAATACTCGAGGGTAACTGTCAACATGAGGTTTAAGAGTATATCCAATTCCATGTGTTTGACCAAACGCATAGATACTACGAATAACCGTACTTCTTAAACCAAATTTTCCAAACTTTGAAAATAATATATCAACTATACGTTTGTCATTCATTTTTTCAACTAATACTTCTGCACGTTTACTATTTGGCATTGACATTAGTTCGTTGTAAAAATCTTCTTCAAATAAAGGACAGACTTCAATCCATTCTATTTTTGTGATGTCTAAGTCTGCTATACTTACATCTGAATTTATTATGTTGTTAATGTGTCTTTCCATTGTATTTTCTAAATTGTGGCGGACAGGGTGGGATTCGAACCCACGGAGGGGGTTAACCCTCAACGGATTAGTAATCCGCCGCTTTCGGCCACTCAGCCACCTGTCCGTATTCTTACTTAGTCTATCTTGTTAACATGTCAAGAACTACACTAAGTTCAAAAATAGATTTGTCTAGTATCATATGTGCTGTTACATCATTATTTTTCTTCTTTTCTTCGTATAAGAATTCAAGACGTACACGAACGTACTCTTCTACACTGTGTGGTTTTCCTCTTCGCATACGTCTTGTCTTCCTAATTTGGTACTCGCACCCGGACTCGAACCGGGACGCACTAAGCCACAGATTTTAAGTCTGTTATGTCTACCATTCCATCATGCGAGCATCTGGTACTCCCCACAGGACTCGAACCTGTAACCAAAACGTTATGAGCGTTCTGCTCTAACCAATTGAGCTAGAGGAGTACATATTCTGGCGATCTCTGCAGGATTCGAACCTGCGACCTAGTGCTTAGAAGGCACTTGCTCTATCCAGCTGAGCTAAGAGACCATCTCTATTAGTTGTAACTTTAACATTATAGCATCGACTGCATCTGGTGTCAAGCCTGGAATGACATCGTCGTTGTCGTGTATACCCGGTAACTGTACAAAAAAATTGTCATCAAAGACTGCTGCTTCATACAGTGTTTTGCCGGGCTCTAATATTACACTAAGTTGATACTTTCCAAACTGTTGTTTAGCCTGGAAGTGCCCAGGCCCAACTTCATTGAACTTTAATGTATTAAACATTTTCATAGTAATGCCTTGCTTGCAATATTGACAACATTAGCAATTAGTAGGAGTACAACTACTACTCCCAAAGTCTTAGACATAATATCCATTATACGTATTGCGTTCATTATGCTGCCACCTTTCCAATAATCATTGAAGCTGGTACTCGTGTTACTGTACGACCAAATGGTGTAGCACCAGCATCAACAACTTCGACAGTTTTCTTGTTCATCTTAGTAATAGTACCAGTGCGAACAAAGCCACGTGATTCCCATTTAACTGTATCACCTTTTTTTAAACCACGTTTGGCTTGAGCACCAATAAAGTTCATTTGGCGTTTCCACTCAGTGGCAAGTTCATTCAACTCTGCCTGAGTAGTAATTTTGCGGATTGCATTAATTGCATTTTGTAAATCTGACATTATTAAGCCTCCAATACATAAGGTTTGTTCCACTGACCAACATTGATATCAGTGTAATGTGAACGACTAAAGTAATCAGTCATTGCATCATCATCATTAAAGTAACGTGGACCTTTCATTTCAGCCAACAGCTCGTTAAGGAAGTCACGCTTAACACCATTATAATGGCTGTCAATCCAGTATTCGTTAACTTGACAGTATCCGTCACCATGTGTAAAATTATCGCTAAAGTCCAGTTTACCTGACTTGATGTTTACGCAAAGTGTTGAATGGTTGCGAACTGCAATGCTAGCTTTCATGCCATACTTCTTGAGTACTGCTTTAATACCTGGTGCTAGTTCTTTTTTCATTGCTTGGGATACATATGCCATTTGCTAACTCCTGTTTGCTTAACTTACTCTTACTTTATAACACCAATACGTCTTGGTGTCAACACCTAATTTCACTTTTTTTGTATTTTTTTAACATTTTTTCTTGTTCAGCGTATGCTTCAATCTCCCAAGGACGATCCAAATAAGGAATATCGCTAGGAGTAAACATAGGAAACTGTTTTAGTACATCTTGCTTAACGTGTACAAATTCGTGAAAGATGGCAGTAATTAAATCTTCGTGAGACAACCCACGTTTAACACGTATCTCATACTCACGCTCATCATCACCTTCTAAGCAATCAGCATCAACATCCAAATGCTTAGTAATCTCTACATCAACAGCAAGTTTACGATGCCGTGGTAACCAGTATTCCTTAGCAAACCAAAGTGCTTCAGTAACTGCTTGACGTTCTTTTTTAGTACCGCCAATTACACTGTATAGCATTACCAAATTACCTCTTCGGTGACAATCACACGTGGATTGTCCATTACGTTTTTGGTGTAAACTTTTGTCGCACCGTCATCAAACATGATAGTGTAAAGAGTTTCACCATCTGCATCTTCGTGTATGCTTACAACTTCTCCTTTGGCAAGATAGTTGTTGCTACCAACATGTACATACTCACGAATAACACCATTTCCAACTTTATACATCATCATGTCTCCTAGTCTAAATCACATTCCCAAACATCGTTGCGAAACTCTGCTTTCAACGCACCCAGTGGATAGTCACTATGCTCGAACAAAATGTAAGGACGGTTATTGTAGTCCATCTTCATGGTTACTACGTTAACCTCGTCTAGTGGAATAAAACGCTCTCCTGGTACTGCTGAATTAAAAATGCGTATCATGTGAACCTCTGTTTTAACTTACTCTTAGACTATAGCACCAATACGTCTTGGTGTCAATAAAAAAATGCAGGAAAAAATCCTGCACTTTCAGTGGGTTGTAATTTTTTTTACAAACTAATGTCTTCTAATCCAGCAGATCTTAATTTTACGATATTGTTAATCTGGAAACCTTTGGTATCTAGTGCTTTGATAAGGCCCATATACTTGTTGCGTATAAGAGCAAACTCATTACAAATGTGCTGTTGATCAATTACATCTTCTTCACCTTCTGCATATTTGTCAGCGTCACGGCTACTCAATGCACGATTATAATGCTCCAGAAACTTTTTGTATTTCTGTGTTTTAATTTTGCGTAGTTCTATATTCAGATATTCCAGTATTGCTTCAATTTCCTGCAACTGATTGAAACGATATTCAACTATGCCAGGCATATCACGTGAATGCTTCTCCACACTACCTTTAAGGCCGCACTCTTTACGAGCTTCTTCTAGTTCTTTTTCGTAATAATCAATTGCAGGAATAATGTTACTGATATCTTTTCGTATATCGTTAAACCAGCTCATTTACCATTCTTCATCATCTTCGTTAAACTCGTCCAAATCTACATGTTCAGTATAGTTGTCTCGAATAACTTTGTCAATAGTTCCGTCAAAACCAACTAGTTCATCAGTTATTTCTTGAATATCAATTGAATCTTCTAATGTCATTAAGAACTTTTGACAAGCGTCATACTTGTCTTTAGCTGTAATATATGGCTTTACTGCCATCCAAAGATTCACGAACTGTTCAATTTCGTCTTCACTCATTATCATGTGCTGTAGTTTCCTCAGATATTGGTTGTGTGTTATTTAGTTCTTCATCAATATCCTCTACTACTTGATCCACTTCCGTGTCGTCCCATTGCTTCATAATAAGGTCTAAACAACCATTATCGTTACGCTCCCACGCTTTGCGGAATTGTAGTATCTCTTCGCCAGTTTCTTTATCAATGTAAGATAACCTGTTGCCTGTTTTCTTTAATACTTGCTTTCCTTCAGCCAAGTCTACAAGCCCACTATATGGAGACATTCCTGTCTCGTATGGAATCTTAACTTGTACACTTTCAAAAGGTTTGCTGTAGCGAGTTTTCATAACCTTACATGCGGCACGGATACCTTTAACTTCACTAATCTTATTGCCTTCCTCATCTTCTTTAAGTTTGAGTTTGCGCATTGCAACAACAATACTACTAGCATAGATAAAGCCTTGGCCGCCACTAATTTTATCATCTGGATCAAACATATCCTGACTTGCATAAGTGTGGTTAGTTGCTACTAGGCCTACGTTATAGTCACCAAACATGTTTACACAGTTACGAACAAGTGCTGTAAGTGCTTTAGGCTTACGGCCCAAGTCACCTTTTAAGTCACCTTTTTCAAACTGATTGATGTCTGTTGGTGTTAACATCATTCCTAAACTGTCAATCACAAACAGTACTTTAGGACGATCTGTTTCGTCTTTGTCAGCATATTGTGACTTATAGTCTTTCATAAATTCATTGATAAGTTTTGCAACGTCATCAATCATTGCTACGTTTAGTTTAAGCAATTTATCTTCTGCTGTATCAACATCTAATGCATGTAACCATTTCTCGTCTAATGCATTTTCTGTATCAATTAGCACTGTAAAGATGCCTTGCTTTTGTGCTTCACGCACCAAATTACCAGCACAGATAAAACTTTTACCTGCACCACTTTCACCTGCAAATACTGATACTTTGCCTAGTGGAACACCACCATCAAATCTACCACTTACAAGTTTGTTTAGTGTATAATTGCCTGTTGAGATCCATGTATCTGGGTCTCTAAATCCTGTACTAAGTCCAGGCACACTCTTAGTAATACTCTTGCGAAATTTCGCAATGTCAAAAGGTCTTGCCATTAATATCTCCTATAAGAAAAGCTAGTAACCCCCCGGTATTATATATCGGGGGGTGTTGTTGTTTCTAGTTGCTACGATTGCGAATTGCTGCCAAGATATCTTGTGCGCTTGGCTTCTCGCCTTCTGCCGCAGCCGGCGCAGGTGCCGGAGTAGGTTCAGGTGTTGCTGCTGGAGCAGGATCTTGCCAACCTGTATCAGTTGTTGTTTCTGCTACTGGTGCTGCCGGAGCAGGAGTTGGTGCTGCTGGAGCAGGTGCTGTTCCGCTATTGTTTGGTGCACTGTTTGATGTGTCAATTTGCACCCCTGCTGGGCGATAAAAGTTACCCCAACGTTCTGGATCATACAATTTA
>Ga0213861_10000760_pt1 | contig 28708 bp, 28 predicted proteins | sample PICome_4_FD_160110 | JGI IMG/M metagenome (GOLD analysis project Ga0213861, IMG submission 160110) | Coastal seawater microbial communities near Pivers Island, North Carolina, United States - PICO131 | ecosystem: Environmental > Aquatic > Marine > Coastal | place: USA: North Carolina... | reverse complement strand
AGGTCTAACAATTCTTTGCGGTGTCGAACACCTGTGAGGTCAAGTCCATCAAGGAGCAGGCCTGTGCTGGTGGCGTGTACATGGGCATCAACAAAGGCAGGCGCTATGAATTGACCACGAGCGTCGATGACTCGGTCTGCGATTTCTTCATGCACCTGTGCCCCTGATCCGTCACCCACCCAAGCAATGTGGCCCTGATGGATGAAGAGTGCGGAAGCAAAAGGAACGCTCGGGCAATAGATGTGCGCATTCACAATTAGCGTGCTGGAATGCTGAGTACCTGTCATTCGCCAGCTTCCGATTGGAGTGACCGAGAAATAACAAGGCGTTGGATTTGATTGGTTCCCTCGACGATTTGTAGAACTTTCGCTTCCCGCATATAGCGCTCTACGGGGTAATCCTTGGTGTAGCCGTTTCCGCCCAACACTTGAACGGCGTCAGTGGTTACCTTCATCGCACTATCCGTGGCCATGAGTTTCGACATGGCCGCTGCTGCACCGATACCACCATGGGCACCGATCTCTACCCGAAATGCAGCATCAAGATAAAGCGCTCGTGATGCTGCAATAGACGTAGCCATGTCCGCCAACATGAAGCCGACGCCTTGAAAGTTCGCAATCGCCTGCCCAAATTGTTCCCGTTCGCCTGCATATTTGCCGGCCGTGTTCAAAGCTGATTGAGCCAATCCAACGGCACAGGCAGAAATGCCTAGCCTTCCCATGTCCAGGCTTGATAATGCGATTGCAAGCCCCTGCCCCTCGACTCCAATGCGATGAATTTCAGGGATGAGGACGTTATCGAGGTGAACTTGTGCGGTGGGCGACGCATTCCCACCCATCTTTCGCTCATGGGCTCCAAAAGTTAATCCTGGTGTATCTGCCGGAACAAAAAAACAGGATATTCCTTGAGTTTTATGCTCGCTGGTTCTCGCCATGACGATGTAAAAGTCGGCCACTCCCGCATGGGTTATCCATGCCTTAACTCCGTTGAGCCTGTATTGAAGTCCCTCGCGAACAGCAGTTGTGCGCAGCGCTGCAGCATCCGAGCCTGAGTGCGGCTCAGACAGGCAGTACGCGCCCAACGTATTCCCACCGATCACCCAGTCCAACCACAAGTCCTTTTGGTCTTGACTACCAAACTTAACGAGCGCCGACGCTGCAAGTTGATGAACACTCAGAGCCAAGCCAACCGTCATCCATGCGGTTGCGAGTTCTTCAAGGATCTGAAGGTTCGTGCTGACACCTACTGGTTCCATGTCGGCATCGCGCACATGAGCAAAAGGCAAATTGAGTAGACCCAACTCACCTAAAGTGGAAATTAGTTCCCGAGGAAATAATCCGTCTTCCTCGCAAGTATCAGCGATCGGCGTCAATTGTTCGGCGCCGAATTTCCGTGCCAAGTCGAGGAGTGCTGCGGCATCCGAATTCGACACTAAACGCGGGACTGTTCCGCCGTTCCATATCTGCATGTTTACAACCTTGGCCCAAACGCCTAGTGCTCGATAATGACTAGGTCACGTGTTTGTTTGTTGATGCTTTCAGGGCCATTGGCGGTACAAATCACGATATCTTCGATCCGCGCACCGTGGACACCATCAATGTAAAAGCCAGGTTCAATACTGAATACCATGTTTTCTTCGATGACCGTGGGATTGTCGATTCCAATATAGGGTTCCTCGTGAGTGTCCAGACCAATCCCGTGGCCGGTCCTATGGATGAAGTACTGAGCAAGATCGTGTGACTCTAATTCATTCCGGCCCGCGGCGTCGATATCGTGACTGATGGCACCATTGCTCACGGCTCGCGTGGACTTCTCTTGGGCGAGCTGAAGCGCCGCGTACCTCTCCCTGTACGCCGATCCAGGGTCACCAACACTGTATGTACGTGTGCAGTCGCTGCAATACCCGGAAGGCATGGTGCCTCCAATGTCAACAACAACCGGGTCTCCGAGTTGTATCACCCGGTCACTAACTTCGTGATGCGGGCTTGCACCGTTAGGGCCTGAGGCAACAATCACAAAGTCGACCTTTTGGTGGCCTTCGGCGATGATCATCTCGCTGATGTCACGGGCTACATCCGCTTCGGTGCGCCCTGCGCGCAACACCTGAGCCACACGAGCATGAACACGGTCGATGGCAGCCGCTGCATCACGCAAAGCGTCCAGTTCATAGGGCGTCTTGCGCATCCGAATCTCCGCGAGGATCGGGGCGGCAAGCGCAATAGAAGCCTGCGGGAACTCCTTTTGGATCGTGAGGACCCGTTCGGCCCACATGTGGTTGTCAACAAGAACTGCTCCATTGAGCGACGGGATTCGCTCGCGAATGATGGCATAAGGGTCATCGTTTTCACCCCACCCATGAACATCCCAACCAGTGTCACCGAATGGGCTAGCGAGTGCCGTCGAAATTTCCAAGCGCGGGACAACCATGAACGGGGCTGCGTCGGGTGCTATGACAAGTGCGGTGATGCGCTCCAGTGGGATGGCGTTGTAGCCGGTTAGGTAGAGCAAATCTGAGCCTGGCGTGATAATCATGGCGGATGAATGAGCGTCGGCGAGCGCTTGGCCCACCCGAGCGACACGGGCGGGATATTCCTTGTTCATGTCCATCTGCCAAGAGTAATCGCTCGACTAGTTGAGTACGTCGGAGAACCCATTCTCTGGTGGCATACTGGGCAGATGGCCGGGAATTTGTTGATCCTAGACACTGCAACTTTGTATTACCGGGCGTTCTATGCACTGCCCGAAAAGATGACGGCTCCCGATGGCCACCCGCACAATGCGGTGCGCGGATTTCTGTCGATGCTCACAAAGTTAATCACAATCCATCAGCCGGCAGGATTGGTTGCTGCATGGGACCAAGATTGGCGTCCCGAGTGGCGCGTAAACCTTGTAAGCAGTTACAAGACGCACCGCGTTGAAGAGGCCCTTGATGCCGAACTAGATGGCGTAGAACTCGTTCCGGACACCCTCGGTCCACAAATTGGAGCTATTGCCCAGATCCTCGATGCATGTGGGATCGCAAGGATCGGATTCGACAATTTCGAGGCAGACGATGTCATCGCATCAGTTGCGGCTCAAAACCAGGGTCCCAATCTGGTAGTCACGAGTGACAAGGACATGATGCAGGTGGTGTCGCCATCAACTTCAATTCTCTTGCAAATGAATGGGGGTATCGAGGGTTGGCCAGTCGTTACGAATGCCGATGTACTTTCACGTTTCGGTGTCACGCCAAGTCAGTATCTCGACTTCGCGGTTCTTCGCGGTGATCCAAGTGATGGTCTGCCAGGTGTCTCGGGGATCGGGGACAAAACTGGAGCCACGCTCATCGGTCAATTCGGTGACCTGGAGGCATTAATCGCAGCAGCGGCCGCTCCGAATGCGGCGAAACCACTTACACCCAGATTATGTGCCAAATTGCTCGAAAGCCAAGACTACTTAGCACGTGCCCGACAAGTAATCACGGCGGAAGTAGGACTGCCTGTGAACGCTTGGGATTTCAACATACCCAACTCACCTGTTGATGAACTCGCGTTAGCCACCCTCGGCCAAAATTGGGGGGTTGAGAGATTTATCTCGGATCTATACCAAGCCATTTCTGAATAATTGTGAACCGAATTAGCAGCTATCAGTTTGTTGCGGAGTAAGAGATAACACCGCGTTGCATAAGAGCGATGGCATCGACCGCACTTTGGTGTAGTGGCGAATCAACGGGCGTGACCGTGACTACTTGACCCAGAAGATCAATGACTTGACGCACCCAGCGCACAAAGTCTCCGGCAGTGATGTCGTTGCTCGTCAAAACTTTCATGAGGGTTGCGCCTTTGGCCCAGCGATAAACTGCCCAGCAAAGCCCCGCGTCAATTCGCTTCAGATCGTGCAATTTGTGATTATTTTCAACCCCACTTAATTCGCCCCAGACTTTCGTGATTCGCTCGAGCGCTCGTTCCGTGGGTCCACCGGGAACCGATGGGGTATCAATGTATTCATTCCTGCGTGACTCGTAGAGAAATGAGGAACATACTGCGGCCAATGACGCTGGATCGAGGGGATCGAGGATCCCCGAGAGTATGGTCTGCGCGATGAGAAGATCTGCCTCTGAGTAAATGCCCTTGAGCACCTCTCCTCTGTCGGTGACGCGCCACTCGCTGCCGGTCGCACCACTGCCACGTGCCAAGTAGCCAAGGTCTCCTAGAACTTCACACAGCCGGTCGAATCGGCGAGAAATTGTATTTGTGCGGCCTTTCATCCGCCCTTGAACCTCAGTGATTTGCTGGTCAATTTTGTGGAACCGTTCCCCCCACCGAGCATGAGCCTCTCGATCCTCGCACGAATGACAGGGGTGCAATTTCATGGCGTCGCGGAGACCTTGAATCTCAGGGTTGACCTTGCTCGATTTCTTCGAGCGTCTGCCTAAATCGCCTGTCTCTGAAGCAATTGCCCGTACTTGGGCCGCCAGAGATTTGCGCAGTTTTTGATCCTTCGAAGTAAACGATTTGGGCACCCGAACACGTCCAATCGGCGACAGGTCATGTAGTCCGTCATGGTGATTGAGGCGTCGAATCTGTCGATCGCCGGTCATGACGACCGGCCGAGGCTCCTCTCGTGTATTCACTGAGGCAGGGTTAATTATGACCGCTGGACCTGACTTTTTCCCAGAAGCGAGCATGATGACGTCGCCAACCTTGAGAGAGCGCAATTGAGCATCGCCGGAAGCACGTCGATGCTGAACGGCCGCGCGATTATCAGATTTCTCAGCAAGTGCGATTCGATTACGCAGATCCGCGTACTCATTGAAGTCGCCGAGATGACACCGCATAGCGTCGGCGTATCCCTGCTTGGCCTCTTCCAGCTTTCGCAACTCCGCCGCTAGCCCAACGACCGATCGATCCGCTTGAAATTGAGCAAATGAAGTCTCGAGTAGTTCTCTGGCGCGGGTTGCACCAATACTTCCCACAAGATTGACTGCCATGTTGTAACTGGGACGAAATGACGACTTCAATGGGTATGTACGTGTTGAAGCCAAACCCGCCAGTGTGCGCGGATCCAATTCAGGCTGCCACAGAACCACAGCGTGACCTTCAACGTCGATTCCGCGCCTGCCCGCTCTTCCGGTTAACTGGGTGTATTCCCCTGGAGATAGGTCAACGTGTGCTTCACCGTTCCACTTGACCAAGCGTTCAAGGATTACGCACCGGGCTGGCATGTTGATTCCCAGAGCGAGAGTCTCTGTAGCAAAAACTACTTTTAGCAGCCCTTGCTGAAACAGGACTTCCACGATCTCCTTGAACCGAGGTAATAAGCCCGCGTGGTGTGCAGCCACTCCCCTTTCGAGTGCGTCAATCCAATCGGAGAAACCCAAGGCAGCCAAATCCTCATCAGGGAGGTCTCTGGTGGCCTCAAGAACTTGGGAACGTATTGAGATTTGTTCCTGACGGTCAGTGAGACGAAGCCCAGATCGCAATACTTGTTCCACCGCATCATCACAACCAGCACGGCTGAAGAGAAAATAGATGGCTGGGAGCAGCCCATCCCCCTCGAGGCGCTCGACAACATCGCTGCGCCAGGGTGTCAGTGGTGAGCGTTGGTTTCTACCACGAGAATGGGAAGCGTCACGCTTTTGCTGGCGACCGCCGTGAGTAAGTGCAATAAGTTCCGGATTGACCTCATGGCCAGTGTCGTCGACAAAGAGGTCATACAAATGCCTCCCCGCCATGACGTGTTGCCACAACGGAACAGGTCGGTGTTCTTCAACAACCACTTCCGTTTCGCCGCGCAGCGTTGCGAGCCATTGTCCGAATTCCTCCGCATTACTCACCGTTGCACTGAGTGCCACAATCGTGACGGATGAGGGTAGGTGGATGATCACTTCTTCCCATACCGCTCCACGGGATCGATCGGCCAGATAATGAACTTCATCCATGATGACATAAGCAAGATTAGAAAGGGTCTGAGAGCCTGCATAAAGCATGTTTCTCAGAACTTCGGTGGTCATGACCACAATGGGCGCCTCACCGTTAATGCTGTTGTCACCGGTAAGGAGACCTATGTTCTTTTCACCGTAACGAGCAACCAACTCGGCGTACTTTTGATTCGAAAGTGCCTTGATGGGTGTTGTGTAGAAACACTTTGTTCCCTCCTCAAGCGCCCTGAAAATTGCAAATTCACCGACAACCGTTTTACCCGAACCCGTGGGTGCAGCGACGAGAACGCCTTTGCCAGATTCGATGGCCCTGCAGGCCTCAATTTGAAAGGGATCTAATTCAAACTCATATTGATCGACGAAGGCACCCACAAAGGTTTTTCTTAATTGAGACCTTTGCGCTGCTGCCGCGTATCGTTCAGCGGCGGTTGGCATGTGAGCAGCCTAAGGCACGACCGTCAAATTCATGGGATGAGAAGCTATTCAGGCAATTCGTCATCGAGGGGAGAAAGTTCATCATCGCCATAGGCATCAAAATCAATTCCGCGCTTGCGAGCTCGTCTTCGATCGTTAAGGAGCGATATACCAACGGCCACGAGAACCAAGATCAAAATGGGTCCGGCCAAGAGCGCTAGGTTAATGGGATCTCCAGTCGGAGTGGCGACCGCAGAGAACAGGAAAACAATGAAAATTATCCATCGCCACCAAGAAACAAGTCGCTTCCCCGAGAGGATTCCAGCAAAATTCAACAGAACGATGAACAAAGGGGTCAGAAAGCCAACCCCAAATACGAGTACGGTCCTTAAAAAGAATGACAGGTACTTGTCAACTGAGACGATGTTCTCAACGTTCTCAGGTGTGAAACCGAGAAGAATTTCCAGGCCCAACGGCATGACTACATAGGCCAAGGTAATTCCGGCAGCAAATAGCGGGGTCGCGATGACCACAAACCCGATTGCCCATCGGCGCTCATTGCGGTGTAGGCCAGGTGTTACAAATCTCCAGAGTTGATATAGCCAAACCGGGGCGCTGAGAACCAATCCAGCGACCGCAGAAACTTGAATCTGCAGAACGAATGGGTCAGCAACGCCTGTAAGCGCAAGCGTTACATCTTTTCCATCTGCCTGCGCCTCGGCAATAACATTAGTGAACGGCCTGCTAATCCAGGCGAAAATCTCAGCGTAATAAATCCAACCAAGGACCATCCCGGCGACAATGGCTATCCCGCTCTTAAACAGTCGATTTCTGAGCTCGCGTAAATGCTCCGTGAGTGGCATAGCAACATGTGACCCACGTGAATCCTCTGTTGTCTCAGCACCTGCATTGGGTGAGTCTGATGGATTCTTCGACGTGTCCTTGCCCCGTCCTATGCGATCCATAATCGCCATGGGGTTTGGTTAGCTTTCAGTTTTTTCGGGGGACTTGTTTTCCTCTGAAAAGGTTTGACCCTCGCTGCTTGTGACTTCCTTTGTGGCATCCAGAGACACAGACGGATCTGCAGAATCGGTCAGGCCTTTGGTCTCCGCCTTAAAGATGCGCAGTGATCGGCCTAATCCCCGTGCCGCATCGGGCAATCTCTTGGCGCCAAAAAGAAGTAGAAGCAGCGCAACAATAATGAGCCATTCCCAGCCCTTCAAGTTACTAAACACTTTGTACCTCTTTCAATCACCAGTCCTCGCGCGGACCGCGCTCCCGAATCCGTTTAAACCTACGGATCCACCTTAACCCTTCAAAGCCTAATCCCTAGCCGAAAGCGCGGCTAGGCTGGCACGCGCATTCTGGGCAATCTCCTTGATCAAGTGTCTGGGCTCGAGGAGTTGGATTGAGCCACCAAGGCTCATGACCCATCGCACAAGCCAATCCTCGGTCAGGTAAGGCACGCTGATCGTGAGGGGCTTGGTGCTGATCACTTCTACGTAGGGTTCCTCGGCTACCCAGGAGCTCCCCGGGTCCACTTGGACCAGTGCGCGAGGAGTGTCGCCGAAATTGTCATTCGACACTATCCATGATTCAAGACCACCTGCATGGAGGAGATGGTCATGTTTTTGGTGTGACACCGCAACACTTCTTGGGACCATTTCAATGGACAAAATGCGATCGAGCCTGAAAATGCGACGGGCTTCTGCGCGCTCACAATATCCCTCGAGATACATATAGTCATCAACCACAAAAACCCTGATGGGAGAAACTCGGCGCTCCGTGACCTCATCGCTGCCCGAGGAGTAGGTCATGGCAACTTGGACGTTACCCTCAAGGGCAGCGTTTATCGTGTCGCGAAATGCCTGATTCGTTTGCGGTGTTAATTGGACTAACTCTGAAGTCGCTCCACAGGCTTCATCGAGCTTAGCTATCAAGACATCGATATCCTCACGATACTCAACACCGGGAATTTGTGAGATTAATCGGAGGGCGATGGACAGGGCAGCGCCTTCTTCAGCGGTTAGTCGAAGTGGCGTCGTGAGTGTCTGTGGATCCTGAACCCAAATTCGATCGTCGTCCCAGAAGTCAATGTCAACGAGTTGATCGGGCCCATATCCCGGGAGCCCGCATACGACGAGTTGCCATAGATCTTTGGTCAGTTGCTCCACGCTGATGTCGAAGTGGCGCGCAGCCGCAGTTAGCGTTATTCCCTGTCTAGCAGAGAGCCAGGGAACCAATGCCAATAATCGTGCTAATCGTTCATTGACTGTTTCAGCCACTGCCAAGACCCCCAAGTTCATGAGCAGTTGCCAGGGACTCGAGAGAGGCCAACAGATCTTCGCGTAACCCTTGTGGCTCTACTGAGTTGATAGCATTCGCAGATGACAGCATCCACGTAATGAGCTCGGCTCGGCTTGCCTTGACTCTTATTACGTCAATTCCATTGTTAGACGTAATGTTGTGTGCGTGCCTCATTAAGGATCCTCCCCTCCCTGCACTGACACAAATGGTTGCGTCAGTAAGAGACTCCTCGGGTGGCAGCTCAACTGTCCTGGTTCTGTTGTGAGGGGGATCCTGAGTGTGCGGCTGCGCGCTTACATTTACTGAACCTTGAATCCTTGTCAGCTTGAAAGTGCGCTCCTCCCCCCTGTCTTGGTCGTGGCCCACGACGTACCAATTTCCATTACGACATATGACGGCCCATGGTTCAATCGACCGTTTCTCAGACTCGTGACCGGGTGCGCGGTATAGGAATTTCACTACTTTTTTCTCGCGTGCAGCATTCATAAGCGGGATGATCGCGCCGTCTTGAGCGCGCACTCGGGCTACGCCCTGAATGAGTGGAGAGTTCGCAACCGACTTATCTGTTTTAGCCTCTATTTTGCGCATCGCGGTGCGCGCCGAACTACCAAGGACGGCCTTGTCCCACACCTGTGTTGCGATACTCAGAACTGTCAAATCCCGTGACGTTAGCTGCAGATCTATGTATGCGTAGGAATCCGGTGCAATGACGTATCCGAGAGCATCACCAAAAGCATCGAAGACTGTTTCCACGGGAATACCCATGCTTCGCAGTTCGTCTTTATCCCTTTCGAACATTCTCTCGAAGGCTTCATCCGATTCGCTTGACTCATACCCAGCAACTGTTGACCTGATTTCTGAGCGGCTCATTGAACCCTGCGTACCCATGAGGGCAAACACAAGATTCAGGAGTCTTTCAGTTTTATCCCGACGCATTGACTTGGTGTCCGCTCATGAGAGAAAAAGGACTGTTGATCTAGCGTGATTTAGTGCGTGTCAAGTAAGTCAATGATGAAAACGAGCGTGCGACCCGATAATCGGTGGCCCCCGCTTTCGCCATAGGCCAATCGCGGTGGAATTACAAGTTGTCGGCGACCGCCAACGCGCATGCCCGGAATGCCCTCTTGCCAGCCGGCAATCAGTCCCGCCAGTGGGAATGCGATGCTTTCGCCACGATCCCAAGATGCATCAAATTGCTCACCGGTCTCGAAATCCACGCCAACGTAATGGACGTCAACTTGGGCCCCTGGAAGTGCTTCTGCACCTTCGCCCACGATTATGTCCGTGATAACAAGTTCTTCGGGCTCAGGTCCCTCAATGAAATCTATTTCAGGCTTAGTTCGCTCACTCACGGTGCTCCAATCATTGGTTGATATCAACAAGTTCCACGACAAAGATCAGTGTTTCATTGGGTGCGATGCCCCCGGTGCCATTTGCCCCGTACCCGAGGTCCCCTGGAATCTGAAGCAGTCTGCGTTCACCGATCTGCATTCCTGGTACACCTTGTACCCAACCCTCAATGAGTCCCCCTGGATTGAGACCAAAGGTGGCAGGCTCGCCACGCGCCCATGACGAATCAAACATGGCCCCGCTGCTCTGGCCCACACCACAGTAATTGACGGTGATGGTGTCACCAATTGCCACGCTCGCACCATTGCCCGGCGCGAGGTCAGAAATGATCAGGTCGACAGCCGGCTGAGAATCTGGTCCAACGCTGATGATTGGTATATCAGTTCCACCGATAACCAGTCCATCGATAGCGATCCCCTCTGGGGCGCCATTTTGGATGACTGGTGCCGCTCCAAGGCCGCAGTCATTGACCGAATATGTTGCTCCGGAATCTGCTGTTGATTCTTCTGTTGAGCCACCACTGCATGCGGCTAATGTGAATAGCCCTAAGCCCAAGATGGAAATTGTCGCCCTATGCATTCGAGTCATCACTCGTAGAGGATACCTACAGGCTTGCGATCATCCGTTCAACCCGTTCATCGGTGTGTTGGAATGGATCCTTGAGTAGGAGGGTCCGTTGACCCTGGTCATTGAGTTTCAAGTGCACCCAATCCACGGTGTAGTCCCTCTTTCTATCGGTAGCACGAGAAATGAACTCGCCCCTGAGTTTGGCTCGCGTTGTTTGCGGAGGAACGCCCTTTGCCCTCTGAATTTGGTCCTCAGAAACAACGGTTCGGACTAATCCCTTTCTCTCAAGAAGGTAGAACAGGCCTCTCGAAGTGTTGATGTCGTGATAAGCGAGATCGATCTGAGCTATCCGTGCGCTTGCGAGATCAAGATCGTGCTTTTTCATATATCGATCGAGTAGTTTCCACTTGATCACCCAATCGATTTCTTTGTCCACGGTGTCGAAGCTTCCTTTTTCAAAAGCAACGAGGGTACGCCCCCACAGATCCATCGCTTGAAGAATGCTTTGGTCTTTGATCTCACGGCGGCTTACAAAATCCGATACCTTGTCAAAATACTCGGATTGAATCTGGAGAGCGGACAGTTCCCTTCCGTTTGCTAACTTGACGGTTTTGGTGCCTGTGACGTCGTGACTAATTTCTCGAATTGCACGAATGGGATTGGCAAGCGTAAGGTCACGCATCACGATGCCTTCTTCGATCATTCGCAACACGAGGTGCGCACTGACAACCTTGAGGAGCGTAGTCGTCTCACTCATATTGCTGTCCCCCACAATGACGTGGAGCCGTCGATATAGGTCTGCATCTGCATGGGGTTCATCCCGAGTGTTAATGATCGGCCGTGATCTTGTGGTTGCGCTCGAAACACCTTCCCACATGTGGTCGGCGCGCTGGCTTATTGCATAACTAGCACCTCGCGGTGTCTGGACCACTTTTCCAGCCCCAACGGTTATTTGTCGGGAAATGAGAAAGGGAATGAACATCGAGGCAAGATGCGCGAAATCCGTATGGCGATCTATGAGGAAATTTTCATGGCACCCGTAGGAATTTCCAGCCGAGTCAGTGTTGTTCTTGAACAAATAGACATCACCGTTGATGGCTTCGTGGGCAAGCCTTTCTTCGGCTTCAACGGATAGTTCCTCAAGGATTCGCTCCCCTGCTCTGTCCTGAGCGATCAAACTAATAAAGTCATCACATTCAGCTGTGGCGTATTCAGGATGCGATCCCACATCTAGGTAAAGCCGAGATCCATTTTGCAGGAATACATTGCTGCTGCGACCCCAACTCACGACCTTTCGAAAAAGGTATCGGGCTACTTCATCGGGGCTCAAACGCCTTTGACCTTTAAACGTGCATGTGACGCCATACTCCGTTTCAAGACCAAAGATGCGTCGCTCCATGCATCCCTACTTCACAAGATCAGCGATGTGTGACTGATCAAATCGCACGAAAGTTCTCCGAGGCCGTGAGCGATCTAAAAAGGCCATTTCCAAATCATCGTGCGGCGCATCCCCCCGCAGCACCCTTATGGCGATCTTAAGTGCCTCTGACACCGAATGGTCAATTCGGAATTGCTCAGAAATGGAAGCACTCATTGATTCAGAGTCGCCACCCATGCAGATGAACCCGGCTTGGTCGTGCACCGAACCATCAAATGAAATTCGATAAAGCTGGTCATGATCAACATCGAATCCGACTTCAGCTACCGCAATCTCCACCTCGTATGGCTTGGCAGCATCGATAAAGATTGAACCTAGTGTTTGTGCATAAGCATTAGCAATCGTTCGAACGGTCACATCAGCACGGTCGTAGGAATAACCTCGCATGTCTGCGAGCCGTACGCCTGCAACACGAAGGCTTTCGAACTCGTTGTATTTGCCCACTGCAGCGAAACCAATGCGGTCGTAGATCTCACCAACTTTATGCAGTGCTCGTGAGGGATTATCAGCTACAAAGAGAATCCCATCACTACAACTCTGAACTATCACAGAACGTCCACGCTTGATTCCCTTGGACGCAAATTCAGCCTTGTCAGCGATTACCTGTTCCGGTGAAACGTAATAGGGCATGCTCATGAGCGATCACCTGATATTCCAGCCGTGCTGGTACCCCCATTGGGATTAACCGACCTTCGTTGCAGCATTTTTCGTGAGAGGGCCTCTATGCGGGGTGCATCCATCTCCACAACGCCGCTTTTGTCAACTGAATAAACGAGTGGGTAAATTCCTCTGTTGACATCTGGCCCGCCTGTTGCACTGTCATCATCAGCGGCGTCATAGAGCGCTTCTATCGCCACGGTTATGGCATCGTCTTGTTCCTGGATAATCGATGACAACTTCTTGAGAGATCCCCGCGCAAAATGGGCTCCAGAACCAACCGCATAGAAATCATGTTCTTCATAGCGGCCGCCGGTCACGTCATAGGAAAAAATCCTGCCCACACTTCGGGCGGAATCGAAACCCGCAAGCAGTGGCATGACAGCGAGACCCTGCATCGCCATCCCAAGATTTCCGCGGAGCAAACTCGAAAGCCTGTTTGCTTTTCCGTCCAAAGAAAGCGATGTACCCTCGATCTTTTCATAGTGTTCAAGTTCCACTTGAAAAAGTTTGACCAGCTCGATGGCCAACCCGGCAGTGCCTGCTATACCCACCACCGAGAATTCATCAGTGGGATACACCTTCTGCATGTCTCTTTGAGCAATAATGTTGCCTGTTGTGGCCCTTCGATCACCAGCCATGATGACACCCTTGTTGTACCTAACGGCCACAATGGTCGTTCCGTGTGGCGCATCAATTTCAGAGCCCCCATGTGAACCAAACACTGGTTGAGCAATCCCTGATTTGATGCTTGCAAGATATTCTGCAAATGAAGACTGTGAATTCACTGGCCACCCTTTTGAACAAAGGACTTAACGAAATCTTCTGCGTTGACTTCAAGGAGCTCATCAATATCGCCCAATATTGCGTCAACATCGGAATCAAGTTCGGAGTCGCCGGTTTGAGCGGGCTTGTCCAGAGCGACATCGGCGTCTAAAGATTCGTCATCCGAATCACGACGATTACCCTTTGATTGTGAATGCTCTTGAGTTGGCATGGAGACAGCGTAACGCCTTTTGCACTTGATCGTTTGTCGAATCTATTGGTCTGGTGCTTGTAGTGCCTCTAGGAGGTCACGTGCACTATCTGAACGACCCAATATTTCTCCAACTCCATGCTTCGTCCCTCGAAGCGGGTCAAGTGTTGGAACCCGCAAAAGTGTGTCGCCGCCGGTGTCGAATACAACAGAATCCCATGACGCTGCTGCAATGTTCTCGGGGTACTTGCGCACGCACTCCCCTCTGAAATAGGCACGTGTGTCAGATGGTGGCTCGCTGACTGCCTGCTCAACCTCTGCATCCGTAAAGATCCGACGCAAGGATCCCTTAACTTCAAGTGCCCTTGCGATGCCACGATTTGGGTCCACATCGCTGTATTGAAGGTCTACAAGAGCAAGTCGAGGATCAGACCAATTGGACTTATCGCGTTTCATGTAAGCCTGCATGAGCTGATATTTCGCCACCCAATCAATTGTCGAGGCACAGCTCATCAAGTCATTCTCGAGTGAATGGAGGGTTGTTTCCCACAGTTGAAGAATCTCAATCGTTTGTTCGTCGTGCGCCCCCGTCCGCTCGCACAGATTTTTAGCGGCTTCTAGATACCTGTATTGGATATCCAGAGCCCGAAGTGTTTGTCCGTTCCTCATCGTGATCAGATGACTAAGGCTCGTGTCGTAGGAAACCCGTGTGAGTTCAGCAACGGGGTGCGCTATCTCCCAGTCCGCATCAAAGGCATATCCAGATTCTATGAGCGCCAATACAAGGGAGGTGGACCCCATCTTGAGTAACGTTGCTGTGTCTGAAAGGTTGGCATCACCCACAATTACATGAAGCCTGCGGTGCTTTTCTGGATCCGCGTGAGGCTCATCACGAGTATTGATCAGTGGACGCTTCAGTGTCGTCTCCAGCCCAACTTCAACCTCAAAATAGTCCGCGCGTTGGGAAATCTGGAATTCTTTGCGTTGAGCTTCTTGCCCAACACCCAACCGCCCCGAGCCGGTAAAAATCTGCCTAGTGACAAAGAAAGGAATGAGCCCTCGCACAATGTCATTGAATGGCGTTTCGCGTCGCATTAAATAGTTCTCGTGACAGCCGTACGACGCACCCTTATTGTCCACATTGTTCTTGTAGAGTTTTATTCGCGCGCCATCAAATGAAGGACCCATCTCCGACGCGCGATGCATGATTAACGCGCCAGCTCTGTCCCACAAGGTTGCATCACGGGGATTTGTCACTTCGGGTGATGAATACTCAGGGTGGGCATGATCCACATAAAGCCGTGCACCATTAGTGAGTATCACGTTCGCCAGACCAAGTTCATCGTCGGGTTCATCGGTCAATTGCGAAGGATCCGCATCGGCGCGACTCATGTCAAAACCGCGTGCATCGCGAAGTGGGCTCTCCCTCGCGTAATCCCAATGTGCTAACGCACTGCGATCAAGGCCAACTTGTCGTGCATAGGAATTCACAACGTGAGAACTTGTCACCATGGCATTCATGGTTGGGTGTCCAGGCACTGACACTCCATATTCTGTCTCGATGCCCATCACGCGATGTACTGTCATAGTGCTTCCACGGGGTGATGACTAAAGATACTGACCGGTATTGGATACCGTGTTGATTGAATTGATGGACCGACCGGGTTCGGTGCCCTTTTTACCCTCAATCAGCGTTCGAATGAATACGATTCTTTCACCCTTCTTCCCGGATATCCGAGCCCAGTCATCCGGGTTTGTGGTGTTGGGCAAATCTTCATTCTCTCGGAATTCATCAAGGCATGCATCTAGCAGGTGTTGAACGCGAATGCCCTTAACGCCTGTTGCCAAAAACTCCTTGATAGCCGACTTCTTAGCCCGAGCAACCACATTCTCAATCATGGCACCGGAATTGAAGTCCTTAAAAAATAAAACTTCCTTATCGCCGTTGGCGTAGGTCACTTCCAGGAACCTGTTCTCATCGGATTCGGCATACATCCGTTCCACGGCCGCTTGAATCATGTTTTTGCAAGCGATGTCCGCATCACCATCGTTTTCCGCGAGGTCTTCGAGATTCAGAGGTAGCGAGGGGGTGAGATATTTGGCGAAAATTGATCGTGCGGACTCAGCATCAGGACGCTCGATTTTAATTTTCACATCGAGTCTTCCTGGGCGAAGGATTGCTGGGTCAATCATGTCCTCGCGGTTGCTCGCTCCAATCACGATTACATTTTCGAGTCCTTCTACGCCGTCAATCTCGCTCAGGAGTTGCGGCACGATGGTGTTCTCAACATCACTACTGACACCTGTACCCCGAGTTCGGAACAGTGAATCCATCTCGTCAAAGAAAACTATCACTGGCATACCCTCGGATGCCTTTTCGCGTGCTCGCTGAAATACCAACCGAATGTGCCGTTCAGTTTCACCAACATATTTGTTCAACAATTCAGGACCCTTGATGTTGAGGAAGAATGAACGGCCCTCTTCAACACCGGTACGTTCCGCTACCTTCTGGGCGAGAGAGTTAGCAACCGCCTTGGCAATAAGCGTTTTCCCGCAACCAGGAGGGCCATACAGCAGAATGCCCTTGGGGGGCCTGAGTTCATATTCCGCAAAAAGTTCGGCGTGGAGGTATGGGAGTTCGACGGCATCTCTGATTGCTTCAATTTGATCGCCTAAACCACCGATATCCTCGTAGTGAATATCGGGGACCTCTTCAAGTACCAGCTCTTCGACTTCGGCACGCGCGACTTTTTCAATCGCAACACCATTGCGCGAGTCACAGAGCAAAGTGTCTCCAGCTCGGAGTTTCTCATCAAAGAGAGGAGATCCAATGCGAATGACACGCTCTTCATCAGAGTGCGATACCACTAACGCACGGTCCTGCGCCAACCGTTCTTTGAGGACAACAATGTCACCGACGGAGTCAAATTCGCGAGCAGAAACGATATTCATGGACTCATTGAGCAGTACCTCACGACCCAGCGTGAGGTCACTGTGCTCAACTCCCGGGCTAATCGCCACACGCAGTTTCTTACCCATGGCCATGATGTCGGCGGTTGAATCGTCATGCACCTCAAGGACCGTGGCAAAACCGCTCGGAGGCTGCCCCAATCGATCCACTTCGGTTTTTAGCGTGACTATTTGCTCACGTGCCTCGCGCAGTGTTGTGATGAGCCGTGCGTTGTGATCGCGTTGAGCTGCCAACTCCCCGTTGAGACGAGCCAATTCATCCGATTGCGACATGTGAACTCCTTCGTGTGCCTTTTACCCTAAGTCCAAAACGGTAAAAACGCGTGTTGATCGGCCTTCAGGACCCTAAATGCCCGCCTGGTCCGTTGCGGGCGGCGTGTAATCCTCGCCGTAGGCACCGGGTGCTGGTCGACGCTTGCGCTTCATCGATGCTTCCCCGTGCGCCATGAGCCTGGTTGAGATGAGAAAACCGGTGTGACCATTCATTTTGTGATCCGGTCGAACAGAGAGACCATCTAGATGCCAGGTGCGAAGCAGGCTTTCCTCGGCACGCGGCTCGCTCCATTTCTCGCGCAGCCTGATGGTTTCCACCGTACGTGACAGTTGCGTAGTCGTTGCGACATAGACAACCAGGGCGCCACCCGCACGCAGGCACTGTTCAACAACATCGAGGCATTCCCATGGCGCAAGCATGTCCAATACGACCGCATCAAATGTGTGTCCATGTGATTCCCAAAGTGAAAGGTCGCACACTTCCACACCCCAGGACCTTGGTACTCCCCCAAACCATCGAGCGACATTCTCCTGGGCAATCTCCGCGAAATCTTCTCGCTTTTCAATACTGACGACTGTCCCTTGGGGCCCAACCGTGCGAAGCAGGGAGCACGTCAATGCTCCCGAGCCCACTCCTGCCTCGAGTACCCGACTGCCTGCCCCTAAATCAGCGAGGCCCACTATCCGGGCGGCATCCTTGGGGTACACAACGGCCGCGCCCCGAGGCATGGACAAGACATAATCATCGAGATGGGGTCGTAGCACTTGGTAGTCGACGAGTCGGTCGCTCTGAACCACAATGCCCTCGGGTCGCCCAATAATGTGATCATGAGCAATTTGACCCCTGTGACTGTGAAAAACAGTATTTGGCGTCAAAGTCACGGTGTATTTATTTGATCGAGCATCGACCATTTGGACTATTTCCCCAGCCTCCAACAACCCTGTTTTGCGAGGGCCGACATCAACGGGTTGTCGTGAGGCAGGCGGGTGCATCGGTTTTTTGGCCACGCGCTTACCGTAGCGGCGACCAGAGAGCCGTCTCATTGCGCACTTAGGCTTGGGTCGTGTTCCCCAACTCGCTTTCACCCTCGAGGACTTCGGATTACCTGCAATGTCCACTTCTGTACAGGTTTAGGACCATCGACAAGCTTCCTGAGTCACCTTCGATTGCCGCTATTCGGGGAAACCTGGTCCACAGCGTTCTTGAGAAGATTTTCGATGCCCCCGCTGGCGAACGCACCTTTGGGCTCGCGCGCGACCTGTTCGCTAATGCCCTAACGAATATGGAAAATGAAGCACCAGATGATTTACGCGCGCTTATCGATGACCCTTCACACACGGGAGAAATCGGCGTGAAAATCGCGGAAGAACTTTTTGCTCCGATTTCACCAGCCTTGAACACGTACTTCAGCATGGAGGATCCCAACCGTCTTGAACCATTCGCACGGGAGATGGCGGTGAGCATCGAAGTGGAGGACAACTTCAGTATCCGAGGCTTCATTGATCGAGTTGACAAGACTCCTGCGGGCGATGTCAGGGTTGTTGATTACAAGTCCGGAAAGGCTCCTTCTGACAGATATGCCAGCAAAGCCATGTTCCAGATGCGCTTTTATGCCCTCGCGTGGTGGCGAATGACCGAACGCGTGCCCAAACTCTTGCAATTGATGTATTTGGGCAATGGAAAGTTTCTCAGATATGAGCCAGATGAAGGCGATCTGCTCAGTACCGAAAAGCGCATACTGGCCATCAGATCGGCAATCGCTCAGTCAGCTGACGTGTTGTCATTTCCGCCCAGTCCCAGCAAACTCTGCGGATGGTGCTCATTCAAGTCCCTTTGCCCTGCATTCGGTGGAACGCCTCCACCAATGCCACCGCGAGATGACTGGACATCCGGTTCGACCCTCGTGAGTGACGCACTCGAAATCACTCATCAACATGGCTCAGATTTTGGTCGCGCTCCAGAGTGATTCGATAGTGTGACCTTCAAGCGAGCGCAGCACATGCGCACCCCGGTTAGTTATGGGTGCTATATGTTCAACAGCAATCGTTCGCGCGCCTGCAGAGACCGCAGACGCTACGCCTGTAGGCGAATCCTCAATTGCCAGTGCCTGTTTAATTTCGATGCCCAACAATTGGGCAGCCGTTATGTATGGAGTCGGATCGGGCTTAGAGTGCGCGACCTCATCGCCTGCAATAGATGCTGAAAAGTTTCCCACCTGTTGACTCATCTCCTCGATCACGACATCAAGCAGTACCCTCCAAGAGGCTGTGACAATGCACGTGGGCACACCCAATTCGTGTGCATTGGTAACCAAATCCCGAGCCCCAGGCCTCCACGAAATCGGTACGGTTTTAAAGAGGCCCAGGACGATCTCCAAGAGTTCAGTCACGATCACATTGGGTGAACTAGGCGCATCTGGTGAGATATACCCATCCGCGGAGTTGACCCGCGAGTACATGTAGTGACCCACCCGTCCCAACGGTCCTCCCAAGCACGCTTGTTGATCCTCTTGAGTCCATGGAAGGCCATAGGAATCCATGAGACGTTGCTCTGCCATGAGCCATAAGGGTTCAGAATCCAATAGCGTGCCGTCGAGATCGAGTAAAACCGCCTCAGGTAAGTCCACACTGGAGCCTACTGCGAGAGTTGTCCCATGAATTCACCGCTGACTCGGGATGCTCAGATGCCGGAAAGCATTACGGTCACAGGCGGGGATCGGATCTTTTACACTCGATCTGGAACTGTTGGATCACCCACGATCTTGCTCTTGCACGGGCTTTCACAACAAAGTCACTATTGGAACCCCGCCGTCGAGTATCTCGCCGCCCATCATCGAAAACTCGACGTTGTAGCCCTTGACCAACGAGGCCATGGCCAATCCCTTGGGTTCACATCAAACGCCGACTTTTCCATCGACCGATTGGCACTCGATGCACTGGAAGTCCTGGATGCATTGGGCATCGACCGAGCACTTGTCATTGGCCATTCATGGGGAGCTTCTGTGGCCCTGCGTTTTTCCGTGCTATTCCCAGATCGAACAACAGCGTCCATCTTGATCGATGGAGGAGCCTTTAATCCAACCGACATGATTCCTGAAATATTTCCCACAATAAATGATTTGCGCGAGGCACTGCGTCCACCCTCTGGACCATTTAGTGAGGCAGACTTGATGGGTTACTACGGCTCATTAACTCACCAAGACGATCTGAGCGCAATCTTGAGCGCCATCTCGCGAACTTACCGCGAGATAAGCCCTGGACAATTCGTCACATCAATTGGCATAGAGCGACACATGGCTGTTGTCGAGTGTCTTATGGACTACACACCAAGACCTGATCTAGCCGCTATCTCCAGGCCATTAGTAGTGGTGCGATGCGAGGAGGGTCAGAATCCACGTATTTGGCAGTTACCCGAGTTCAAGGACAATTCATATATCCGTGTCATTAATTGGTACGGTTGCATACATGACGTTCCCTTGCAAAGACCAGCAATGGTTGCATCGTTGATTGCGCAGGTTGTCGCCCTAGAGCAGGAGGACAACCTTGATTGAATTTGATGAGCTTCCAGTTTTAAACAACCCCGTCATGTTAGCCGCGTTTGAAGGTTGGAATGACGCTGCAGAGAGCGCTTCAGGTGTCCTCAATCACTTGCGTGAAGTGTGGAATGCGGAACTGCTATTGGAACTTGATCCCGAAGAATACTACGACTACCAAGTCAATCGACCGAACATATTCATAACAGATTCTGGGGAACGCAGTATTCTCTGGCCCGCAACAAAAATATTTGTTGCACGCGGCGTACTTTCTGGTCGCGACTTAGTTCTGGTTCAAGGGATTGAACCAAACATGAAATGGCCCCAATTCACACGGGAAATTCTCAGTTTGGCGGCCGAACTTGATGTAAATCTCGTAGTTACCTTGGGAGCGCTACTCTCAGATAATCCGCATACGCGACCCGTTCCAATATCGGCCACATCCAGTGATCAGTCCTTTCTCTTGAAATTAGACATTGAGCCCTCGACCTACGAGGGGCCAACTGGAATTGTTGGAGTGATTAGTCACGCGTGCGAACAATTCGGTATCAGTTCAGTGTCACTGTGGGCATCGGTCCCACACTATGTTGGTCAATCCCCTTGCCCTAAAGCAACGCTTGCCCTGGTCGAACGAATCGAGGATCTTCTCGACGTTCCAATACCCCTGCGCGAGTTGCTGGAGGACTCGCGTGCTTGGGAAATAGGTGTCAACGAGTTGGCCGAGGATGATGAGGAAATCGCTGATTACGTTGCCCAATTAGAAGAAGCAAGGGACACCACCGACCTGCCAGAAGCAAGCGGAGATGCAATTGCCAAGGAATTCGAGCGCTATCTGCGTCGTAGGGATGGGTGAGCGTTAATCACGTAGTTCCAAGTATTGCCTCATGGAATAGGCAGTTGCGGAGTCAAACTGAGTCACGGCTTCTGGTTTTTCAAATGAACCCAGAATTCCACTCGCCACTTTCTTGCCCAACTCCACGCCCCATTGGTCAAATGAATTTATCCCCCATATCGCCCCTTGAACGAACACAGAGTGCTCGTAGAGTGCAATTAATGCACCCAATGACCTCGGTGTGAGTTCTTGAATCATGATCATGGAAACGGGTCGATCACCTGGCATAATTTTATGCGCCACGAGACCCGAATCAGTGCCCTGTAATTCGAGTTCCGCAGCGGTGACCCCAACAGAAAGTACCGATGCCTGTGCCAACGCATTTGCAACCAGTACCTGCTGCGAATTCGTTTCCGGCTGGCTCTCTCTTGCCACAACGATTATGTCGGCGTCAATCATTGACGTTCCTTGGTGGAGTAACTGATAAAAGGAATGCTGCCCATTCGTTCCGGGCTCACCCCAGTAGATAGCCCCCGTTGAATAACTAACCGGGTTGCCATCCTTTCGAACCCGCTTTCCATTGCTCTCCATGGTCAACTGTTGGAGGTAGGCAGGAAAACGTGATAGATATTCTGAGTAGGGCAAGACAGCAGTGGTTTCAATGCCAAGGAAATTTCGATTCCAGATGGCCGCTAATCCCATGAGTACAGGGAGATTGCTTTCAAGGGGGGCATCGTTAAAATGAACATCCATAGCATGAAAACCTGCGAGCAAATCAGAAAAGTTGGATGGCCCGATCGCAATCATGGTGCTCAAACCAATGGCGGAGTCCATTGAGTATCGCCCACCAACCCAATCCCAGAATCCAAACATGTTGGAGTCGGGTATTCCGAACTCTTCAACGGCTGCACCATTTGTGGAAAGCGCAATGAAGTGACGGGGAACAACTTGATCCACGGGATAGTCACTGAGCCGCTGCAGGATCCAAGATCGAGCCATGCGCGCATTTGTCATAGTCTCCGTCGTGGTGAAAGTTTTAGAAGCCACAATGAAAAGAGTGGTCTCTGGGTCGCTGTGCGCCAATACGCTCTTCACATCTGCAGGGTCCACATTGGAAACAAAAGAGCAGGAAATATGCGGGTCGACATAAGCCCCGAGGGCTATGTAGGCCATTGCCGGCCCCAGATCTGAACCGCCAATTCCAATATTGACCACATGATCGATTGGCTTTCCAGTTGCCCCTTTCCACTCCCCCGACCGGATGCTCTCTGCGCATCTGGCCATTTGATCAAGGACTTCATGCACTTGAAAGACAACATCGGTTCCATCAACAAAGAGCGATGATCCAGCAGGAGCACGCAAGGCGGTGTGTAGCACGGGTCGATCCTCGGTTGTGTTGATGTGCTCACCTCTAAACATCGCGTCGCGAAGTGACTCAACGCCTGTCTCGCGGGCAAGGTTGAAAAGCTCGTTCAATACCGTTGAGTCCAGCCGCTGACGGGAAAAGTCAGCATGAATCTCGGCTGCCTCAAGACGCAAATAGGCGCGATCGTGATCCAGAAGTTTTCTGATGGGCCCAATTGTTGACGAAAGTTCATTGAGAGTGGACCAGGACACAGTGGTTGAAGGATCGATCATTACCCTAGCCTTGCACAGGAAAACCCTTCTCATGTGCTTGGTGCGCGTGAAGGTGCTGGTTAAGTCGTTGACGACCAAGGAGTAGGCGTGTCCAATACTGAGATGACTATCGGCATGGTGGGCCTTGGACGTATGGGGGCGAATCTCTCGCGTCGTGTGATGCGCGCGGGCATTTCCGTTGTTGGAACTGACCGCAGCGCGGTACTCATGTCTGAGCTCGCTGACGCGGGTGCAGAAGTCGCGCCTACCCTCTCGGAACTTGTTGCCAAGCTTCCAACGCCCAAGACAGTTTGGGTCATGGTTCCCGCTGGGGATCCAACCGCCCTAGTCGTTCATGAGCTGTCAGAACTCCTCTCACGAGGAGATTGCATTATCGACGGCGGAAATAGCTATTACCGGGATGACATTGAGCGAGCATCAATTCTCGCCCAGAAAGGAATCGACTTCATCGATGTAGGGACATCCGGTGGCGTTTGGGGACTTGACCGCGGCTACTCCCTCATGATCGGTGGACCGAAGTCAGCCGTGGAGCGGCTCGTTCCCCTATGGCAGGCTCTGGCACCTGGGATCAATGCAGCGCCTCGAACGAATCCCAAAAGCCCCGTGGGGCCTGCAGAAGAGGGCTGGCTCCATTGCGGTGAACACGGCGCGGGACATTTTGTCAAAATGGTGCACAACGGAATCGAGTATGCGCTGATGGCGGCGTACGCCGAGGGCCTCAATATTCTCAAAAACGCGAACGCTGGTTCTGCAACCGCAGATCATGACGCAGAAACTGCACCGATGCTCAATCCCGAGTTCTATCAGTACGACATAGACATTCCTGCAGTCGCCGAGGTTTGGCGCCGAGGTTCGGTTATCGGTTCCTGGCTACTTGACCTTACGGCGGCGGCCTTACAAGAAAGTCCCGAACTCACGGAATTCTCCGGGCGGGTCTCGGACTCCGGTGAAGGACGCTGGACAGCAATCGCGGCTATCGACGAGGGCGTGCCCACCCCTGTTTTGACATCAGCGCTATTTGAGAGATTTGAATCTCAAGGGAATGCACGCTTTGCAAATCAAATTCTCAGTGCCATGCGCAAGGGATTTGGTGGCCATGACGAGAAAAAGGGGCAGTAAAGAATTTCACGAGCCTTAAAGCTCAACCCCGAGCAGTGAGTCGGAAAGTTCTGCAACTAGGGGTCCGCCATCGCTGTTTCCGCCGGCGGTTAATGACTGCCGCGCCCAATCGTCCACTGCATCCAGAGCACTTGGCGTTTTAAGGTCGTCACTGAGTACCTCACGAACGCGCTCCAATACTGGTTCCGCGGGCAGTGTCTGCTTGAGTCTGACAGCCGACCGCCACATGTCCAAGCGCGTCACGGCTCCTTCAAGACCGTGAGGAGTCCATGCCCAATCGGAGCGATAATGATGGGCCAGCAGCGCCAAACGGATGGCCATGGGGTCCACCCCCTCCGTGCGTAAGGTGGAGACAAAAACCAAGTTGCCACGCGATTTGGACATTTTGTGACCCTGCCAGGAAACCATGCCCGAGTGAACATAGAAGCGCGCAAATGGGGCCTTGCCAGCAATCCGCTCAGACTGGGCTGCGCTCATTTCGTGATGCGGAAAAACGAGATCAGATCCCCCTCCCTGCACATCAATGGAGTCTCCTAGATATTCACGAGCAATGGTGGAACACTCAATATGCCACCCAGGTCGACCATGCCCCAAACGCGTGTCCCATGCAGGTTCGTCGGGCCGGGCACTCTGCCAAAGGAGAGCATCGAGTGGGTTTTCCTTGCCCGCACGCTCTGGATCCCCTCCCCTTTCTGCGAAGACCTTGAGCATGTTGGAGTGGTTCAAATGCGAGACTGACCCAAATAGTGGACTGTTTGCAACTCGGAAGTAGAGATCTCCGTCAACAGCATAGACATCGTTTTGGGTTTGTAATCTCTCAATTGCATCGACAGTTTGAGGGATTGATTCAACTGCACCAATGTAATCCTTTGGCGGTATTACGCGGAGTGCTTGCATGTCCTCACGAAATAGCGCCGTCTCGCGGTCTGCGATTTCTCGCCAGTCCTGACCGGTTGCCACAGCACGCTCAAGCAATGGGTCATCGATGTCTGTGACATTCTCAACAAAATCGACCTGATGTCCGCTGTCGAGCCATTGGCGAATCACCATGTCAAAGGCAACATATGTATTTGCATGGCCCATATGGGTGGCGTCGTAGGGAGTAATGCCACATACGTAGATTGTGGCCCGCTTACCCGGAGAAGTGGGGCGTATTTGTTGTGTAGCGGTATCAAAAAGGCGCAGATCTCGACCTGTACCCGGTAACCGTGAGACCTCGGGTTCTGACCAACTCTTCACAACTTCAGCCTATCGGCAGGAATCTGTGGTGACACCTGCGCCATGAAACTCGCGCCTCTAGGAAACTTGTCACACCATTCCATTAGAAAACGGGCCAAGGAATTGCGGGCCACTCTTGGGAAGGTAGTGGAAATCTGTCTTCAGAGATAAGTCGGTCAAGCCGTGCGCGCAACGCGACTGACTCATGCTCCAACAGGAAGTTATCAATGGACTCGTGCCAATTTCCTAGTGTCGACCTTAACGTGATGAGGCTTGAGATCAAATCGTCCCCAAGTTCCTGATCCACCCAACCCCAGAGCACCGTGCGTAGTTTGTCCTCATGGTGAAAACACACACCATGATCAATGACCCAAAGTTGGCCATCGGCGGTGCACATAATATGTCCAGCCTTACGGTCCGCATTGTTGACAACGGCGTCAAAAACCGCGACCTTTCTCAGCGTTTCCGAGTTCTCGTGAGCAAGGACAAGTGGGTTGCCCTGTGCATCCTGCGCCGACAAAATTCCCAGCCAACCCTCTGGTACCTGATCGGGGGCAAAGACATTCACCGGCCGTGCTTCATCACTTTCATCGATCCACTTTTGAATCATGCCAGGTCCCAAAGGGCCCTGATCGATCCATTTTGTGGTGGGAATCAGTGACCACCCCAGCATTGCATCTATAGAGGCCGCTACAAGTTCTCGACCAGTTAATGTTCCATCCGGAAAATCCCACAGAGGGGCCTCCCCTGCAGCTGGCTTATAAACAAATTCTTTATCTGAAGCGTCAGTGCAATAAAAAGTCTGGTTGCTTGCAGCCCGCAACTGACCAACAATTTTCAGTTCGCCATCGATGAATGACTCTGGGTCTGATTCGTGGTTCATTCATACTCGACGTTTGTAGCCATTTGCCTTTGGGCAGATATGCCCGTCAGCTTCTAGTGGTTGTTGGCAAAAGGGGCACGGAGGCCTACCCGCCTGCGACACCAATCGCACGCGTTCAGCGAAAGCACGTGCATAGGGTGCACTAATCCACACTCTCAAGGTGTCGGGCCCGTCAGTTCCATCCTCCCCCAACTCGGGGACAGGAGAGTCTTCGTCGCTGATCGCGTGAGCTTCGATGACCACGTTCATAGCCGTTTCATCCCAACCCAGTGCCATTGCGCCTACCCGGAACTCCTCGAGGATCGGCATGTCTAGTGGATCAGAATCGAGTAATTCAACAGGTGCCGTCTCGGGAACTAGGTTTTCTGGATCTCTTGACGAACGGACTTCATCGAGTAGCTGATCAATGCGTTCAGCCAACACAATCGCCTGTTGTTTTTCAAAGGCAACGGCGGTGAGTGCTCCGGCCGAGCGCGCTTGGAGGTAGAAGACGCGCTCCCCCGGCATGCCTACGGTTCCCACGATGAATCTTTCAGGGAGTCTGTATTCGATCACTCGACGAGTCATGCCGTTCCACCTCCAACGGCAGCTTCGGTTGAGGTTTCCTTCGCCGCGGTCACGAATCGTTCGACATTTGACCCGTTGCCATTCACCGCGAGTACGAATGGGCGGCTATCCGAGTAGCGAATAACCGAGACAGAGCAAGGATCGATCGTGATGCGTTGAAAATGATCTAGGTGTGTTCCCAACGCGTCAGCGACTATGGACTTAATGACATCGCCATGACTCACCGCGATGTAAAGAGCATCGGGCCCTAATAACTCATTCCACCTACGGATTGCTGACACCGCTCGACCTTGCATAGCGGCCATACCTTCGCCCGAAGGAAATACGACAGAGCTCGGGTGATTTTGCACGACCGACCACAAGGGTAGATCGCTCAAGTCCGCCAAGGATTTGCCTGTCCAATCACCGTAATCGCATTCGATAATTCCTGGTTCTTTAGCGACTATGAACTCCTTGGATCCCCCAATATGCGTGGCCATAATGCCCGCGGTCTGCATGGTTCGCTCTAAAGGAGAGGCAATAATCGCCGCTGGTTCAATGAGGGCCAACAGTTTTCCCAATTCGTTGGCCTGAGCCTCACCCTGCTCGTCCAAATGTGTGCCCGGTGCGGTTCCAGCTAGTGTGCCTCCTGCATTAGCCGCGGTACGACCATGCCGCACGAGCATCACAGTTGCCATGGGCCAACGCTAGCCCCAAGATCCTCTGACGCTCACTCCATTCCCCTGCTGTTCGCAGGTGGCAGAATCGGAGGACAATGGGCACATGATCAGGCGGATGGGGACCTATTCACCGGACGGTGAATTTGATCGCATGAGCGTTGAAACCATGCATGTCCCTCATGACAACGACTTTACGGGGGCGCACGCCAGAGAATCGCTAGTTCAACTCATCAGCGAGGTTCACGAGGTCCCAGGTTCATTCGCTTGGGTCGGCTTGGTTGACCCAACACGACCTGAACTCGCACTCGTGGCGGAACTCTTCGATCTGGAGCCTCTGGAAGTTGAGGACGCATCCAACACTAAACAACGCCCCAAATTTGAGATCCGCGCTGATGGTGCCTTTGCTCTTCTCAAGACTTTGAGTTACAAGATTGATTCACAGGAGATTACGATTGGTCAGACTTCCGTTTTCATCGGTCCTTGGTTCGCAATCACGGTTCGACACGGGACCGCAGGCGATCTCACTACTGTTCGTCAGCGGATATCAGCAAGTGAGCGTTTGCGTACCCACGGTCCACTCGCAGTGCTGTATGCGGTCATGGACATTACCGTTGATGGCTATCTTGCAGTGGCCGAAGAAGTCCACGACGACATGAGAGAGATCGAGCAAGAAGTCTTCTCGATGGATCCAACGGCTCAGACGACTAAATTGATTTACCAACTCAAACGCGAGAATATTTCCGTTCGCAGGGCAGTATCCCCTCTCACGATGGCAGCCCAGCGGTTCATTGGTAACACGGATGAATCAATTCCAGAAGTTCTCAAGCCATTCTTCGAGGACATTGGAGAGCACATCTTGCGGGTACATGAGACCGTCGACGCAATAGACAATTCATTACTCACCATGCTGATGGCGTCAACAGCATTACAAGATTTAAAGCAGAACTCAGATGTGCGAAAGATCTCAGCATGGGTCGCTATCGCAGCAGTTCCAACCTTGGCGGCCAGCATTTTCGGTATGAACTTCGAGAATATGCCCGAGTTGCGATATGAGTATGCATACCCGCTCGCCCTAGGCGGAATGCTTGTTGTCTGTGGCGTTCTTTATCGAGCTTTCAAAAAGAGTGGTTGGCTTTAGCTACTGATTGTTCCCGTTGCCAGAAGCACCAGTACGAGGATTCCGAGTGCAACTCGGTAAATAACAAATGGCGTGTACGTGCGAGTGGCGAGCCATCGTAGCAACCATGCGATGACTGCTAACCCAACCGCGAAAGCGATTACCGTAGCCAAAATTGTTTGACCCCATTGAACGTTAGGTTCATCACCAATCTTGGTTGCTTCATAGAGCCCGGAGCCCATGACCGCTGGTATCGCAAGCAAAAAGGCA
>Ga0213861_10000759_pt1 | contig 28718 bp, 29 predicted proteins | sample PICome_4_FD_160110 | JGI IMG/M metagenome (GOLD analysis project Ga0213861, IMG submission 160110) | Coastal seawater microbial communities near Pivers Island, North Carolina, United States - PICO131 | ecosystem: Environmental > Aquatic > Marine > Coastal | place: USA: North Carolina... | reverse complement strand
AAAATAAACTATAAGTATTTTTCATAATTTTTTGTGAATAAATGTTCCAATTTTTCTAGGGTTTTGTCATAAAGTTCTTTATTTCCCCATTGGGTACGTGGATGTGAATATTTTTTAGGTGTTTGCATTTCCATATCCAATAATTTAAAAGAATCGTATTCTTCATTCAAGAGAGAACCATCGTGAATACTACTCACTATTTCGCGGGTGACATTAATATCACAACGTTTACCAATACCATATTTTCCTCCAACCCATCCCGTATTTACTAACCAGCAATGAGCATTATGCTTCTTAAGTTTTTCTGCAAGAAGCGTTGCATATTTTTTTGGATGACAGAGCAAAAATGCTTCTCCATAACATGCTGAGAAAGCAGCTATGGGTTCATCAACGCCGTCCTCAGTACCAGGTGCCTTTGATGTATATCCACTAATAAAATGATACATCGCTTGCTCTTCATTTAATTTGCAAACAACCGGTAGCACACCAAATGCATCACACGTTAATAGAATTATATTATTAGGATGTCCTGCAACACAAGGAATGTGCGCATTATTGATAAAATGAATAGGATACGAAAGACGAATATTTTCAGTAATTGATGAATCATCAAAATCTACCTCGCGGGTATGTTCATCCATAACAACATTCTCATAAAGTGCCCCAAAACGAATGGCTCCATAAATATCCGGTTCTTTTTCAGGATTCAAATGAATACACTTGGCATAGCATCCTCCCTCAATATTAAATACTCCCTCATCATGCCAACAGTGTTCATCATCTCCTATGAGTTTTCTCTCTGGGTCAGCAGACAAGGTAGTCTTTCCAGTTCCTGATAATCCAAAAAATACACATACGTTTTCTCCATCTTGAGATATATTACAACTTGAGTGAAGAGAGAGAACATCCCGCATAGGCATAAAAAAATTCATCATTGTAAATACTGCTTTCTTCATTTCACCTGCATATTGTGTTCCTAAAATAACAACTTCTTTGGTTTCTAAATTAAGATTGATGGATGTGGATGACGTCATAGATTCTGTAAATCTATTACACGGAAAACACCCAGCATTGTAAATGGTAATATCAGGGTCTCCGAACTCCTTAAGTTCCTCTTCAGAAGGACGAATTAACATATTATGCATAAAAAGACAGTGATAAGCACGGGAAGAAATAACACGGACTTTAACACGATAATCGGGATGCCAACAAGCATAACCATCAAAAACGTAGATTTTATCCAAATTATTCAAATAACAAGTGGCAGTTTCTTTATTGGTAAAAAAAACCTTTTCGGTAATGGTAGTATCTTTTGGATACCATAAGTCTTTTTCATATTTAGTAGATTCAACAATCCGTCTATCAGATGGGGAGCGCCCCGTTTTTATACCGGAATAAGCAACTAATGCACCTCTCTGACTTATTTTAGTATTATATTCCTTCATCGTATGCTCATAATATTCTGCTTGTGTGCAGTTATGAACAACTTCTACAACTTTTGAAGCAAAATCACTTTTATAGACTTTATCTTCACCGCCAATAATTTTATCAAGACGTCTGCAATACAGACGTGGTCCAGTCACTCTAGAATTTGATTTCAAAGAATTACTAATTGATAGATAAATCTGCTCAAGCATATAATAAATTCAAAGATAATAATTAATTAATTGTGAATATATTATATATGGACTCAATATCGAAGACAATTATTTTAGTGGGATTTTTGCTGAAAGTAATTGATGATTACTATGATATGGATATATTTAATGATATTATAGGAAAAGGTGCTGAAATTTTACTGGTATTAATAACAGTGTATTTATTTACAAAAGATAAAGCATTCTTATTGTTGACTTTGATAACATGTATTTCCGTTTGGTTTGCGGAGGGACAAATGCAAGATAGTGACGGGAAGGAGGTCATATTTTACTATGCTTACAATGCTATTACTTTTGCATTCTTTTTTTACTATTTATTTACAGATGGGTACAGTAGTATTTTCAAAAATATAAAACTCATTGAAGGAGTAAGACTCTTCTTATTCTTTATTTTTATTTATTATGAAAACAAATTTATTCCGGAGGATTTAAGTAAACGAAAAATTTTAATTAGAATTATAAATACGTTATTGGCAATATTGTATATTTGGTATGAAGAGCAACACGAAGAAAAAACAATTATTATCCGTGATGTCTATCTACTTGCGATTGGTTATATGGGAACTAGTGTCATTAATATGCTATATGGTATGTTTACCAAGGCCACCAATTTGAAGTTGACGTAGCAGAGTTTTCTCTACCGTTACGAATATCTACTATACGCTGATTTAGTCTTTCAGTCTCTTCGTCATTAAATGTATTCAATGCTCCGGTCATGGCAAGTGCTGCCGCATCTTCATCATATTGATTGTTTCCATGATAAATAACTTTACCTGTGCTATTAACTGTAAGAGTGTTATCTAATTCTATAGTTGCTTCTTCATTCTCACGTTCCTTACCATATTCGCATGCATCACATTCGGTTTCTTCATTAGGAATATCTGCATAGCAATCAGGACAGGCATAGGTTTTTGTTGTAATGCCGTTATCCATAAATTTCTTTGCATGGACTGCAATGACAGATTCCAAGTAGGCAACACGCTTCTGTAGGTCAGTAATGTGCTTCTCCAAAACAACTTCACTTTGTGAACGAGGATTGCTATTTTCCATCACAATCCAATAATACGGGTCATTATAAACAATCTTACCCTGACCTTGGTCGAAAATACGTTCTTGGAGATGATATGACGTATTATTAATGTACCAGAAATCAAAGTGAATAAATGCCATACGATGATTTGAACCAGAGTCATGTTGACTATCTTTATCAATGAAATCAACCCGTGAAACAACTCCAATGTTGAGCGATTTAAAAATACGCATAATCTGCTCTTGAGTTGTTGAACCAGTAACAGAAGGAATGTAAAGACTCATGTTTGGGCGAAAGTGAGATACAGAACTCATAACTCTTGATACTTATACGAGATAATCATTAATAAATGTTTAATTCAATTTTTTAACTACAATAATGAAGATGTCTACATACTTCTGTTGCGTTATGTTTTGACAAATAAACTAGTCCCTTTCTAATATCATCTGTAACATTTACACATTCGTGGGCAGCAGGTCCAAAAATCTTTCCACAAACATACTCAACATCCTTGGCAATCTTGCTCAAAAATGCTGTTTCATTTTTTAGTGCATTTACTGTAGTAACGCATTGCGAACAATTAATACTTGGAACAGTGGTTGGAATAAAAGAGACCATTACAGGTGTATCAATAATAATAATATCATTGCAGGGAATACTAACATCTGAAGCAGCAGTAAAATACATCGTAGCAAAAAGAAGAGTGAATGCGGACATAGTATGATTATAAACCCTAACCTACTTTTAAATGGATTTACCAAAACAAAACTTAGAAGTAAATATAGAAAACAAACAAAATTATGGAGAAGTGCACTCGCCCTATGAAATTATTGAGAGAATGTTTGACCTTCTCCCCGAAGAAGTTTTCAAAGACCCGACCAAAAGATGGTTGGACCCGGGGACTGGAAGAGGGTATTTTTCAATATTTTTACTGAATAAACTGATGCAAACACTGTCCCCCATAATTCCGGACCCTGAAATCCGTAAAACCCATATCATAAAAAACATGATATGGATGGTTGAAATCAACCAAGAGCATCAAGATGCTCTTCTGCAAGTATTTCCTGACGGAAATCTTGTATCACTTGATTATTTATCAACAACCCTAGAAACGTACCAAACACCTTTTGACATCATCATCGGAAATCCTCCATTTAATTTCGGTGGTCTTAAAAAGGTTCCCACAAACACAACTCGTGCAAAAAAAATGGATGGTAAAACTGTATGGTCTCAATTTATAAAACACTCTATTTCACTCCTCAAAGAGAACGGATATTTGGTATTTATAGTCCCTTCTATTTGGATGAAAGAAGACAAGGACCTAATGTATTTTTACATGACCCAATTCAAATTGCATAAAATTCATTGTCTCACTAATACTGAGATGAATTCTCTCTTCAAAGGACATGCCCAAACACCATCTTGCTATTTTTTGATGGAAAAAAAATGCACTGATAATAAGGTTCTACTTTACGATAATGATGTAAGCAAGTATGTAGAATTCCCACTCCGTCCAGAAAAAGTTTTGCCCGTTGCCTGTGCAGACCTATTGAGTGAAATGCTTCCCTATGTTGATAAATTTGGTTCTTTATCGTATATATCTAAATCAAATTTGCCAGGCAAAGATATTCTTTTCTCTCAAACCAAGTCAAAAAAATATCCTTACGCAAATGTGAAAACCTGTATCATAAAAGACAAATTACAACCGGAATTAGTATTTCAATACTCTAATAAACCTTGTCCCTTTTATGGGAAGAAAAAATTAATTCTTGCGCACGGAATGTACGGATTTCCATTTATTGATGCCACCGGAAAATTTGGTATTTCTAATCGAGATAAATACATAATAGAAACCGATAATATTGAAGACTTAGTGAGATTATACAACTTTCTCTCTTCAGATTTGGCATTTTATTTATTTAATGCAACACGCTACAGAATGAAATATTTAGAAAAATATATATTCCGGTATCTGCCAAATGTAATCAATATGTCAGAGAATGAAGTCACCGAAATGCATAAAAACCTTTTAGTGCCCAAGGAAACAAAAAATAAATATAAAACTATTACATAATACATTAATATTATGTATCTTTACTTTGCCTCCACTCTTTTCTTCTACCTTAGTTATGCTGGTTTAGATAAGTATGCTCCTGAATATTTCCCTGAATCGTCTGCCATTGTGACGCGAAAATACAGAATTGCCAACACAGTAAAATCGATTGCACTTTTTGGACTATGTTTTCCAGGAACTAAGTTTTTATATAATTTAGTATATTATCCGGAACTGAATTATTTTGAGACATTAAATGCTATTGGTGCTATTTATACCGCAACAGACGCTGCCGCATTAATTTACAATCCTAATTGCCATACTAGCACTTTAGTCCACCACGTAGTTGTGCAGTGCTTCTATTATTATTGTTATCTACTTGAATTTAATATGGAGTACGGAGTGCCCAGAGGCATTGCAGTTTATTGTATTCTTAGTTCTTATGCCTATCTGGTGAATGGTCGTCTTGCGATGCGATTTACGCCTTACAAAGAACTTGAGCACTACGTGAATGAAACATCACTCTACGTTTACATTACAACGTGTGTGGTGAACTGGGTAACCCAGAGTTACTTCTTATTTGGAGGATTTAATATGAATATGCTTGAGAGACTTTTATATATGGCAACGTTAGGAATGACAATTAACGATGACCTCTTTTTAATTAAGTTCCTAAGAAAAATTGATTATAAAAAACCAGAAAAAAATAATGAAATAAAGAACACGTAATGCCTTTCATTATGGTCACGCGATTTAATAATGTAACATGGGAACAGTTGGAAGAATATAAAAAAAATCATAACATAGAAGGGGCATTTTACGGCGTTCCTAGACGTATTGCCGAAACGATTCCTCTTAAATCAAAACTATATATACTTGAAATGAATAACGAAACCAACACTATTATGGGTGTTGGTCTCATTCGCAATTTTATTAAGATGGATAAACCACATAATATTTATTCGTGGGGTAATTATCATCGTTTTACCTATACTGGTAAAAGACGAATTGCCCGCGATGATATGTCCCGTGAAGAAGTAGACCTAATTGAGAAAATGGAAGAAAAAGTTTTCAAGGGTAAAGGTCATTTGAAGCGAGGGCAAGGTATTCAAAAGGTTCCTTATGAGCGCTACACAAAGGAACACTTAGAACAATTTGTGCAGATGTTTAAAGGTCGCTCTTCTTAAATTTCTGCTTATTAATTGTATAGGTATATTTTGAAAATTGGTCCACCGTTTGACTATATGTCACACTAATAATCTTAAATTGGTTATTAATGTAGTCAAGGAAGGTATCAAATTCAGTGAATTTTTTTGTTAGTTCCTCGCACATTTCATAGCAAATTTTTTCCTTGCCAGTAGTGTTCTGTATAGTTGAAGTAACAAATTGGACGAGATGGTTAATAAGGTCATTTCCAACCGATACAATGAGTTCATATATATGCATTACCTCAATGGTCTTACGACGCTTCTTATCACGCTTGATTACTTCTTTTGCCAAGACATCTTTATCTATTTCTTGGATACTATACCGAACGCGCAACTCTTCATTATCGTTTAGTTCGCGAACCTGTCTCCTCAATTCAGGCAGGTTATATCCATTAATATGACGCATTGTTTGAAAGAACTCCGTAAAATTATTCTCCAGTTTACGATGATATTTACGTTCACCAATATTGCATTCCGGATTTCCCTCAATGGGTTCCTCATGTGTTACAAAACCACTGCAAGCACATTTATGAACATTTGTCTGCATATGTTCCCCACACAGATAATTACGCATTTGGCGTCTAATCTGCCACCAGTTTCCGGGCAACCCTCCACATACCACATCTTGTGGATTGCGAATCTGTGTGTTATGTTGATTTTGAAACTGAAAGAAATGCGGATTATGAACAACGCCTGTATCAACCTTTCCTGTTTTCCAACTGAATGCTGTATGGCATTTAGTGCACCACATTTGGTCACAACCAGAACTTTTAATAATTCGCTCGTAACAATTAGGACATGCTTTGCTAGATTGTCGGATAAGGTCGGCAGTTTTCACCAACTCTTCATCGCAAACATGTGTCGGGTCATTGCGTTCTTTACCAGTTAGTTCCAAACATTTAGGACACGCATAATATTTGCAAATCTCGCATTTGTATGCAGTGGAAAGAAATCCACGACAGTTTTCATCAGGACATGGAAAGGTATACTTTCTTGCTTCACTCTCCGTGTCAGCAACATTTCCAGCACGCATTCTTTGATTATGGTCACGCCACAATTGATTCCGTTTTTGCTCAATTTGGCGAATTTTTTCATGCATTTCGCGCCTTTCTGCCAAAAATGCTTCATCAGACGTTTTAAATTCTTTTTCTGCCTGATAGCGAGCAACAGCAGGCATCGTTTCCGGCAAACGACTGATTTCTCGTTCCAGGAGCAAAGTTTTCCGGTGTTTTTTGTAGTCTCCATTCATATAGGAAGCATTGAGATTCTCAGTCAAGAAGCGTTCATTCCAGGCATTTTTGCACCCCATACAGTGAGGTGCTTCAGTTGTAGAAAGCAAGTAGGTGCGAACACACTCTTTGCACGAAACATAATCACAATTAGGACATTCAATTGCCTTTCTCTGTGATTTATTAAATGAATCACAGCAACAGGCACACTCTTCAGGCAGTTTAGTGCTGCCGCCAACATTAGGTCCAGAAACAACATCAATTACAATATTTTGAGGAACAGACATATTGCTTGTTTGAAATTACGATGAATTACTATGCTAAAATTACGTAAAAACTGTTTCAATTTATAATATATAGGAAATGAGTGAAGAAAACCTCAACATCGATGACTATTCCATATCAGAACTTATGGAATTGATTGAAATCAATGAACTTAATGAAACACTCATTAAACAGAAGACCGACACATATATCCAGAAATATAATGAAGAAAACAATGAGGAGATGGCCATGTTTTTTAGAGAGGTAAGAGAGAAACTCATAAATTCTTACAAAGAACAGACAGTTGAAAATTGGTTCAAGGAAGAATATCCTCTAAAACAGAATCAACAACTACAAAATACCAAGATAACCTCACGGAAAAATCTTACTCAGGAGTTTGATGGTGCACAGAAGCAAGAACGTCTTCCAATTAACCAAAGTAAACCATTGCCTTTTGCACAGGGCGAATTAAATCCAACACTGCGCAATTCAATACAAAAAATTTTAAATATTGACAGCACTTACAGAACGAATAATGTTCCTGCCCTTAAATCTGTCCCTTATACATCAACAGGAGTATGGAGTTCAACCCACTTTACATCAGATTTGTCTGACCCTTTAACACGAACATTATCGATTCAGTTATATTCCGTTCAAATTCCCTACACGTGGTATAATATACCACTCGGCAGTAATTGTTTTCAATATAAAGACATTGTCTATTCAGTACCCCCGGGGAACTATACCATAGATAATTTAAAAACGGCAATTGATTCTCTCTCTGGTCCAGAATTGACACTTGATATCAGCAAGTTTGAAACTACAGCAAAAGTATCATTCGTTTCCAACTCAATTACCGTAGAGGAATTAGTTTTTTTCACAACGGGTGGATTTACATCTGTTGATTGCGGGGGATGCAATTCTGCCAATCAAATCAATAATACATTTGGATGGATTTTAGGATTCCGTGAACCTTGCTATGAAATATCTACCTCAAATCCGGTAAATGCCGAAGCAATCGCTGATTTAAATGGACCAAAATATTTACTCCTGTATTTTGATGAATTTAATCAAAATCGTGTAAATAAGGGTATAGTCAGTATTGAAGATACTGAAACGAAATTAGACTTGCCATCTTATTATAAAACTGCTAATATTTCAACTAAAAACAATGCCTTTGAAAATATTCCTCCAACCTGTGGGAATGATATTGAAGTCATTGGCAATGATTGCATCGTTCAACCCTATCCAGTAAAGGTTCCGTTTTACACACAGGATTTACCAAGAAATTTAACACAAGCACAGCAATATACGGTGAATGAAATCATTAAAAATAGGAAAAATAGTCCAAATCTCAAAATATTACCACCAAGTCCAAATAATATAATGGCACTTATTCCTGTAAAACCAAATGGATTAAAATTTGGAGGTCTTTTGGTTGAAAATGCAAATTCATTAACATTTAATAAACGTAATTATTTTGGTCCTGTTGATATTGAGAGAGTGGAAGTAAAATTATTGGATGATAAGGGAAATCAGGTAGATTTAAATGGTGCAGAATGGTCATTTTCAATAATAACTACACAACTTTATCAATATTAGTTATTTACGGTATTTATAAATATGAATTCAATAATATATGTACGTTTTAGAATATATCTGTATTGATGGTGACAATAAATTTAGAAGCAAGACAATCTTTACGGAAAAACCAATTGAGGAGGTAGAATGCATCATTACAGACTCAATGATGATTGAAAACTCGATTGTTTCAAACGGAGATATTATACTTATTCCTTTAAAATGTGTGAAAAATCCGCTAATACGGGATGACAGACATTGGTTGGTATTTTGCGAATATAAGTATCCAAATGAAACAAATCATAAAAATAATAAGCGTAATACTTTGGAAAGAGTAACTGAAGATTATGATGATATTCGTCTTGCAATAACTCAACAATTTGTTTTATTTAAGAATAACCAACCTTTAGGGTGGAATAAAGATGTTGACCTCATCAAAAATTATTCTGCAAAATTGGATTACAGCAAATTTAGTCAGGATATAATCGATGAACTGACAGATGCTTTTCTGTATGTGGGCATTCATATTTCATCATTCAATATGGAACGCATGGTTGGAAAATGGAGTTTAACATTATGTGAACAACCTTTGCTTGAAGCATGTGATGAACTATATTTAGTACGTTATTTAATCCAACGCATTTGTTATAAACATGATATCATTTCATGTTTTATGTCAAACCCCTATAAAAACTCTCAAATTTACACACGTTGCTTATTTTCATTAAGTACGCCAAAAATGCGAGGGGAAAATAGTTTAGAAGAAATTGTAAAAGCATGTGAAAAATTACAATTAAAGCATTTAGAACAACATAAACTGTTTTGTAAGTTAAATACACGTAAATTTACTTATGGACAGAATAATTCGCAATACGATGTAAACATTGTTTTGCACGAAAATAATAATGGATATATTCAAGATAAACGGTGCGCGGGAGACTGTAATCCGTATGTAGTCTTATCAAAAATAGTTAGTGCAATTCTAATTGAATATAGCATTCAAACGATGACGCACGATTTAAGTGAATTACAAGAAAAATTTAATTACAAAAGTTCTATTAATTTCAATACGAATAAACCAGTTATTTATAACAGTCATAGAAGACCATTATTTAATGCAGAACAACCACAAAGTGTAGAACCTGAAAAAATAAGTGAGGAAGAAATAAAGAAACAAGAAGAAGAAAAGAGAGCAGAAGAAAAACAAAAGAAGAAAGAGGAAAAACTTGCAGGATTGTCTGGTTTAGCACGTATTCTTAAAATGAATGATGATTCAGACGATGACGATGATGAAAACACAAGAAGTAAAAAAACAAAATCTTCAAAGAAAGATGGTCATGAAGAAGAAAGTGGAAATAGGGTAGATAATATTATTAATGCTATTAAATCAATGAATATTTCTCATAATGTTTTGCAGTCTTCCCATGCTCCCAAATCCAAAACTTCAATCAAAGAATCTGCACCTATTCAACCTGTAATGCAATCAAATCCACAACAACAACCAGATATGAGTATAATCCCCCATAATCAAAATAACATGATGATGCCTATGTCTATCCAGCAACCAGTTCCGTTTGGTGGAACTCAACACGCATTAGGACAACCTCCTCCTCCAAATTCACTCTACACATTGCCATCTCAAATTTAAATTTAATATATCATTTAAATAATATATTATATTTAGTATATTATGAATCTTACGCCCTTATACGATGCATTTAAAAATATTTCAAAGGAATTGAGGGACAATGACATTATTGGATTAGGAACTGATACAACAACAAAAAATACATCCAATGATGTGCAAAAAAATATAGACATTCTTTCAAACAACGCATTAAAAAAGGCATCCTTCAAAATTCCCGAAATTATTGGTATTGTATCTGAAGAAGATAAGGAATTATCACTTAAAAACTCAAATGTAGGAAGTGGTTATGTATTGATTTTTGACCCCCTGGATGGGTCTAAAAACGTTTTTTCCAATATCACAGTTGGAACTATTTACGGTATTTATGAATACGACAAAGAAACGGATAAGATTCTTTCTATTTATGAAACTGGATATGCGTTATATGGTCCATCAACTATTTTAGTTCGTACAGTTAATAATAATTGTGTAGAACAATACTATCTCAATCCAGAAAATAAATTTATTTTTACTAACAAATTAGTGTTAAATAAGGAAAACAATATTTGTAGTATTAATATGTCCTATAATTTTGACGAAGATGCACGCAATTTAGTAAAACATTTGATTAAAGAGGGGGCAACTCAGCGATGGTGTGGAGCAATGGTTGCCGATGCTCATCAAGTTCTAATGCGCGGCGGAACATTTATTTATCCAAAGAATGATAATAATCCTAATGGTAAAATCCGTTTGCTTTATGAAGCAATTCCATTTGCTCATATATTTGAAGTTTTAGGGGGATGTGCTGTAGATATGAATAATAGAGATATTTTACCAAAACTGCCCTATATTCGTCTCCAAAAAAGTAACATGATACATAATGAAATTTCCATTTTTCTTTCTACCTCGCATACAACTAGTGAACTTAATGATATTTTGGAAATAAACGATATAATAAAATGTTAAAATTTATAAATAAATAATGAAGTGTTGTGTTTTCACACGATTTGTCTATGAATTAATTTATTTAGATTCATTCATAGAACATTACGTTAATCTAGGATTTGATAAAATTATTGTCCTTTATCACGACATAGTAGTAGGTCAAGTACCGACAGAGTATAAGGAAAAGGTAAGTTTACATAATGTCCCAAACTTAGGTAATCAGTTGCCTGATAAATATAAACATCTTATTCCAGAGGATATAGATTGGGTTTTGCATGTAGATTCTGATGAATTCTTGCTTCTCCACAAAAAATACAAAGATATTCACGAATATGTGGAATCTAAATTAGCAATGCATCCTGAAACTAATATTTTCCTTTTTATGTGGTCTTGGGTTCATAAATATGATGAGCAGAATCAATATTTAGATGACATCTTCCGCAAATATAAGAAGAAAGTGGGAAATCGTCTAACTGAAGAAAATAAAAAAAATAAGCAAAATGAGGTTTGGGTAAAATCTATGTTTAAACGTTCCCATTTGGACACTTTATACATCCACTGTCCTTCAATGATTTATGGGTATTATATGTATTGTAATGAATTAATTGTGCACGATGATGAAAATAACAATAAAATAAAATCATTACTTTACAAAAATAAACAGAATGAGATAGGATTTTATCAAGATGTCATATTAATGCATTTAGCAACGCGTAGTATGAAAAACGCACTATTTAAATCACAAAATATGCATAAAACCCAAGTTAAAAAGAAAACGATGACAAATCAAGAATTACTAGAAGAATACTTGGAAACAACAAATTTACACCACGAAAATGAATATGATATTATGTCAAACCTGAAAGATTTTGTTGGGTATAAAATAGAATGGCCCATGACTTGTCTAAAAATGAATGATATTGTCATCAATTTGGAGGATTTTTTACGTGGACAGAAGTATAAATTTTTGGCAAATTACAAAGAAAAGTATTATTCCCTCTTTGAGGATAGTATTGTGAATGATGAGAGAATGCAATTAGCAATGAATAAGGTAATAAACCGATTTAATATTATTTTTATAGAGTAGTTAACTATGCAATGTTGTGTATTTACCCGTTTTGTCTATGATGTACCTTATTTGGATAGTTTCATAGAACACTACTTGAAGTTAGGGTTTGATAAAATTTTTATTCTGTATAATGATATTGTTCCCTATCATCTCTCGGAACATCTAATTGAAGAGGTGGAGGTGATTGAAGTGGAAAATAATGGTAACAAACTCCTAAACGAATACAAGCATCTATTTATGGACGATTTTGATTGGGTATTAAATGTAGATTCAGATGAATTTTTAGTATTACACGAGGATTATCCAACAATTAAAGATTACATGATGTCCAAATTAGAAGAAAATGAAAACATTAATATGTTTCAATTCTCTTGGGCATGGTTGCACGCTTTTAATCCCTCACCTGAAATGACTCTATCTGAAATCTTTAGTAAGTATCAAATGTTTATAGGGTCAAAAGATACTACAGACGCAAATAATAACAAAATAGTTTGGGTGAAATCCCTAACTAAAATAGAGCATATTGAATATATGACTTGTCATAACTGTGTATTAAATGTACCCGCAGTCATTCATGTTGATAAACGAATAGAGTATCATAATGAAAATAGTCATGATAGTGATAATGTATTGATAAACCCAAACGATGATGATAATGATGATGATAGTGACAACGAAAATTCATCCATAAATTTATTGCCACGCTGTTATACTAAACGCAATCGAACTTACAATGAGGCAGCACTTATTCATGTGAATACACGTAATATGATGAATGCTATTATAAAAGGTCTCAATATCCATGTGACTCAAGTCAAAAGAAAACGCATAAAAAACTTAAAACGTCTTAAAAAATTCGTCAATAATTTTGACCTTACCCAACCAGTTTTTAAGGAAACATTAGATGAATTTGCAAAGTGTATAGGATACAAGATTAAATTCCCTCTTATGTGTTTAGAAAAAGATAAAACACATAAAAAAATAAGGCACTTAAATTTAAGCACCCATACAGTGCCTTTTTGCAATATGAAATATGTTCCTGAACAACAGCAGATTCATCTGGACGACCTGCAAGAACGAATGAAAGTACTTTTTTGTGTTTTGGATATGGAGAAATTCATTAAAATTCTGAACGCATTTGGTATTTTATTTGATAATACATTTACTGCTTAATCAATCCACAACGAGCATTTGATTATTCAAGCATTCTTTCAAATGCTTAAACATTGATTTTCTCCTAAATCCAGAGATTACTATCTCTCTGTTATGTAAAACAAAAACTAATTTAAACCAACCACGCAGTTCAATGCGTTTTATGTCTTTGTATAACAAACGCATCGTCGCCCCGTTCTTTGGATAAAATACCACACTACGATAATCATTAACAATGCACATAACTTTATTACCATTCCATTTCATATGAAACTGTCTATAGTTTGATAAACATGTTTCGCATATCTCTTTTACATCATAAATAGCCAATGAAGCATAACGACCGGGCATATACGTTTATTCAACATTATTTTTTTTACGCGTTTTATCCCTTTTTTCTTTTTTATGATGTCTTGCGGTTCTTCGTCGCATCTTTTTACGTGTAAAATTGCTAATCTTTATTTGTTTTTTACGTATTTTACGTGTAGCAGGTTTCCTTTTTAATTTAAGAATTTTTGTTTTTTCCATAAATTCTTCAATTTCATTACGTAAATGCTGTGGTAAATCTAAATTATATATGCCAATATGATTTTTAAGGGCATCTAATAATCCCAAATCATTCATACTATAATCTAGTGTGTAATGCTTAATTAGTGTTTGTTAAAAAATTCTCTATAGTTGGGTTTGTATTAGAAACTGCAGGAGGAGATTCTGTTTGATAAGTATCGATGACTTTATTTGTTGGTTTACACCGACGTCTGTGAGCAGCCAGTGATTTGGGATTTTTACCGATGTATACATTGCACAAATCGCATTTTAATCCAGTTTTACCTGTGTTGGCAAACTTTTTGTCCAAGTACCCAGTGAGTGCAGGTAAATCCATTTTCTGCACCTGTAAAATTAAATCGCCCTGTGTTTTCTTTATAGATTGGATAAGATTGAGTTTTTGAGTGACTAATTCTTGATATTCCTTATTGATAGAGGTGAGTAATTCATTAGAAATCATCTCTTTTTCTTCATCATCTGTGCTGACAGTTACTAAATAAGGTTCCAAATGGTCAATAATATTAAATGCCATCATAATACGCTCCGTATCATATTTGGCATTGTGCATAAAAACAATGATTTTATGGTCGTGCACATTAATCTCAAAGTCATTCTTCTGTGCAATACCGGAATTTTGTGAAATAAGTATGCCGTGGCAGTTGTTTTTCTCCACATCCCTAATCAACTTGTTCACCTCCTTAATGGGAACTACAGTATCGTAATCCTTTGTATCCAATAGCACTTTACTTTTATCATTTCGTTCCACTATGAAATCACCGCATGCCGTCATTCCTGATGTGTTCTGAATATTTCCACTGGGAAAGAGTTGTGAGAGAATAATCTCCATTTTTGCCTCCCCGTGTTTTCCCTTATTCGTTGAACCAATCTGTTTCTGGAAATAATCACCAACAACATCCACAGCAGAAGTAGTCTTTTCTAAACGATTCATGATTTCAGTATACATTGAACCTTGTGTAGACGATTGAGAGGAGAAAAACGAGTCAATGCGTGCCTTAAATGAATTATCCAATTGCGCATATTGATTTCCAATCAGTTCATTAATCTTTCCTAATGAATCAGGTGAATTGCTTTTCTCAAAGGTATTCACTAACCTTTCACTCTCCTGTTGCACCTTTTCATTCACTTTAATTAATTCGTCGCGCATAAAAGCAGTAATTTCTTCATTTTTAGTCAAAGAAGAAACCCGGTTTAAAAACAATTCATTGCTTTCTTGCATTCTTGCCATAATATTTCTCTCTGTATCTCCATTATTAGACCGTATAGTATCTCGCATATTAGACATCATTGATTCTAGATGTTGAGTAATCATCGTAGAGATATGTTCACTTAGGTGAGAGAGAGAAGAGGACAACGATTTGTTATGCTGATTAAAAGAAGACTCCATATTTTCCAATCGTCCTGCTAATTCTTTAATCAAATTGGTATTATGACCATTTTCAATATCATTACTCATATTTTGAAGCAGATTTTCCATAATGTCTACAAAAATACCATTCATTGTATTAAAGTCCAAATGCGGATATTTAGCATAGAATGCTTTTGCTCTCTCATTGGTTAATACTAATTCATTCATGATGTACAATAAAAACTATAAATCTTTTTAAGTTTGTATTGTACCTACAGTTGTAACTACAAATTAAATCTCAGGTTTTTTGGTCCAAAATTTTGATAAAAATTTACCTACTTGCATCCATTTAATTTTTTTTAGGGCACCAGGTTTAAAAGTGCATTCGCTAAAGTATATTTCTCCTTTATGATGATAGAAATCAACACGTACAAATTCAAAATACTGTGCAAATTCTTGCGCATAAAGACATACTTCTTTACATACCTTTTTATCTACTTTAAAATCTAAAGGTTTTGCATCAGCAATAAGATGAGAACCCTGAATTAATTTTTGTGAATAGGTATATTCTTTCACTTTAGGTTTCTCTTGTTCTTCATCATTATCAGGGTTTTTTTCAATAGTTGTTTTATCTTTTTCACCTTTTATCTTGTTTTCAAATGCAAATACATCATCTTTTTCTTCCCCAGAATCTTCCCCAGAATCTTCCTCATCTTCCTTCCCTTCATTCAAGTAAACTAAATAATTATTTTCATACGATAAGGAAGTTTCATAATACAATGATAAAATACGAGGTTTTCCATAAATACAGTAGACCTCATATACTTTTAAATTATACCCAATAAATTCTTCCATAAAAAACTTTGCAGGAATTTTTTTTTTATATTGTTTTAAAACATACTTTTTCCAATAATAAAAAAATTTATATTCCAGTGGAAACTCATGCGTTCCGCTTACTATCTTAACAATCTTGTTATTGCAAACAAAAATCATGACATTCCAACTTAAATTCAATTTAATCACATAACTTTTTGGTGGTGGAATATCTTCATCAAACCGTTCAATATCGTATTTTTCTTTAACTATTTCCCAGAATTCGTTTGGTGTTTCAATAGTTTTAAAGATGCTTTCAACATTTTCTTGATTAAATTGATATTTAGGGTCTTTTAAGATTTGTTCCACAGGTAAAACAATGTTCAAATTTGTTTTTTCTTCAAAAGGATCAACGTGTGTTACTAATTTCGCATATTTTAATCCATCTAAATTCATTTTATCAATAATAAATTTGATATAATACTTGTCTGCAAAAACATTTTTATTATCAGTATCCTTTTTGGCATACCATTTAAGTTTTTCAGAAAAAACAAAATTGTCCCAATTCGGTGGTTTTTTAATAACATCCATAGAATTTTTATGTTAAGGAACGATTATAAATATAACTTTTTGCCTTAGTTTTAAGTTTTTGTTTGACTCCTGAGTCCCCTAACGTGTTACGATATTTGTACCATTTATCTGCAATTTCATCTTCTTCTTCTTCCCCAATTAAGGAATGAATTACTTTAACGCTTTTATGAATAAGATTAGGTATTAAAATTCGTTGCTCAATTTTACTCCAATTACCATTTTTAAAATAGTCCATAAAAGGCGATTGCAAGTTAGTCAATTTAATATTGTTGTTTTCTGGATGTTCTTTATTAAAATGAACTGCATCCAAATATTTTTGAATAGATTGCATAGGTGATTCAATACATTTACGTAAAAAATTTTCATCCTGTCGCAAATAATCTGTGTTTTCTTCCCCAAAATTGTTAATAATAATGATATTATTGTTTGTTATGTTTTGAATGCATTGTTTTTGAAGCAATAACTCCTTCACCATCTCTTCCAATTTCTCTCTGGATTGCTGCTCTTCATAGATTTTAGCAAGTGCATCCTTAAGCAACTCATCCTTCTCCTGTATAATTTTATCTTTTTCTTTTTGTTCTTGTAGACATACCTTCTTATGTTTACTTTTTCCCGATGAAGTCTTATAGACCTTTCCACAATTTTCACACCCATATACACCCTTTTTACAAGCATATTTAGCACGCAATACGTCTATCGAAATATCCTTGAGTGTAGGTTGACAAATATATACTCTATTTAGGTGTCTTCTCAAATTATCCATCTTTTTAAAATCGCGTCCACATCGGTCGCAGATAATACTCATCTAAAAGTCTACAAAATATAGACAAGTTCTGTTTAAATGTCTTCAATTTAGGGAAAAATATTTTCTCTCTTTATGGTATAAAATGTACGGTTCAGTAAAGAAAGGAGGTTCATGCACAGCTATGAATGGAGGAAGAAAACGTCGCGGAACTAAGCGTCACGGAACTAAACGCCACGGAATGAAACGCCACGGAACTAAACGCCACGGAATGAAACGCCACCGTGGTGGTATGAGTTACGCCAAAGGAGGTAAAAAAAAGAGCAAAACCAAGAAACACAAAAAAAAATCTCTTTTTGCCCGCCTCGGATTGTAAATTAATTATATAATTTGTTTCTTTACATAATATATAATTAGATGTCCACAAGTTTACCCAGTGTGTATACTCCAAACGAATACAGAAACCGCATGAATAGAGAAGTGCAAGGAACATTTGGTGATTCAGTTCGTTATGCATTTAATCGTCCCATGCCTTATAATATTAACCAAGACCCAAATGTTCAGAATTATGAACGCCGATTTGAGTTAATGAGTCCTGGTATGGAATATAATTTTAATAGAAGTAGTAGAGGTGTGAACCCTGCTGCACTTCCGTTTGTCCCAAGAAGAGGAGGTAAAAAATCAAAACGTATGCGTAAGAGAACAATGTCAAAAAAACGCAAAGGTACAAAGCGCCACTATAAGAGACGCAAGCATACCACAAAAAAGCATCGTCGCAAGTAAATTAAGCATATTTATGAATCAAGTTTTGTACGAATCCAATAGGTGAATAATATTTTTCCCATAATTTCCTATTATTTTTCTGTATTTCAAGTAATTTATCCTTATTTGATGTATAATATTTAACTAAGTGTTCATTTATTTCATTATAGGAGTTCATTGATTTTTCATCAATAAAAACGCCAACATCTTCAGTGAGAACTTCTTCGTTTGGTAGGACACAATCTGTATCAACCAAAACAGGAATTCTTCCCATCATTAACACTTCATACAATCTATAGGAGTAATTCCCGTGACCGCGATAGCAAAAGATGAATAGATTCTCAATTAGATTATCAAAAAACTCCTTTCTCATCTCCATCTTATCCACATTTAGAGAGAAATAGGTTTTAGGTCTAAAAATATAATCACAATCAATCTCTTCACTATTATTCATTGCATTTAGGTAACAAAGACGCTGTTTTAATGCTTGACCACAATATCCTATACGTAATTTTGCTTCATTTAAAAGTTTCTCCTCAAAAAAATCCGGTGATAAGGACATCATAGCAAGTTCATTTTCTTTCTTGGTCGTTTTATAAAAGGATGTGCGATACAAAACTGTCTCCGGTGTAATACCAAACTGTTTGTCACTGTCATCAATGTAAAAACACAAGAGTTTTTTGTCTAAATCTTTAGCAAATCCAGCAAGTTTAATATATACATCATCCTCAACTCCTTTAAATTTATAGGGTAATGCTAAAACATCTGCGTCTTCTGGAGTATCTACATAGGAAATATGTTGTTTACACCATTCTATAAGACCATGATAGCGCCCTTCACCTTTCAAATTATAACAAAATTCATCCTCCTTTGGGTATTCTTCTAATAATCCAAATAATAATACCATCTCTGATGACACCTTAACTAATGCCTTTTCAGTATAGACTTTCATTATATATAAATACCACATTTAATATTTATGTGATTTTGTAGAAAAAGGTTGTCCAAAGTGGATAATAATTGTCCGTAGTTTGGACAACCTTTTTCTACAAAATGTAGAGAGAGAGAGGATTTGATTTGAAAATTGAAAAGGGGAAATAGGAAAAACTAGAATTAGATATTTGAATTTTATGTTTTCGATCACTCGTTCTGTTTCTAAATATTTTGATAGAGAGAAAATTCCATTAGAGGAACGTGAAAAAATGCTGGAGGCAGCACATGCACTAATGCTTTTGCGTTATGGAAAATCTAAGTAATTATTTAAAATTTAAACAAAGGAATTAACTATATTTTTTAATACGAAAATTGAAATAAAACCATTGTGATATTATATTTCATCTCTCTAATCACTACTATGCCAGGAAAGAAAAAGAAGTTTGTTATAGTCGAAAGACCCAACCAGAATGAAAGCAATAGATTGAAATACATTGATTTGTTTTGTGGTATTGGCGGTTTTCATCAGGCACTGCGTGACATGGGTGCTGAATGTGTATTGGCATGTGATAAGGATAAATATTGTCGTCAAGTGTATGAAATGAATTATGATATGAAGGTTGCAGAGGACGTAAAAAAGTTGAAACCGGAGGAAATGCCGGATTTTGACATCATTTGTGCTGGGTTTCCGTGTCAGGCATTCTCTAATGCAGGGAAAAAGAAGACTTTTGACGATGAGCGAGGATTGCTTTTCGATGAAATTATGCGGATTGCAAAGGTGAAGAAACCACGTTTTATGTTTTTGGAGAATGTGAAGCATATTTTGAAGGTTGGAAATGGTGAAGTAATCAAGTATATATTTGCACAGTTGGACAAGCATGGATATGAAGTGCAGTATTTTAATATGTCTCCACACGAGTATGGCATACCCCAACAGCGTGAGCGTGTGTATTTCGTGTGTGTACGTAAGGATATTTATACGACACCTGTATCATTAGTGTATCCAAAGACTGATGAGATACGTTTTCACGAGTATTTGGATAAGAAAGATGAGATTCCTGAGAAATATTTCTTGAAAGGTGACGTTTTGAACACTTTGAATGCGTGGGAGGAGATGATTAAGGCATTTGTTGTCGATGAAAAAATATCGCCAACCATTCTTGTAAATGAGTTTTATAATACCTACTCAGAGGCAGAATTTAAGAATTTGGTACAGTGGCGACAAGACTATATCACAAAAAACCGTCCTCTTTATGAAAAATATGCGGCAACTTGGGATGATTGGTATGCTAGGCATCAAAATACACTGTCAAAACGGGAGATTTATGCGAAATTGGAGTGGCAGGTAGGAACAATCAAGGAGAATGACAGCATTTTCGACTACTTTATCCAGATGCGACAGTCCGGAATCCGCGTAAAACGAGCAAAATACTTCCCAACTTTGGTTGCGATATCACAAATTCCCATTTATGGAAAGGAAAAAAGATATATTACGCCTCGCGAAGGGTTGCGATTGCAGTCTTTCCCAGAAGATTTCAAATTACTGCCTGAAGATAAGCATTCTTACAAGCAGTTGGGCAATAGTGTTAATGTTTCCAATGTAAAAAATGTTTTAGAATCTACGTTGCGGCACTACAATGTGTATAACATGAGTTGAGGGGAGGCAAAAGGATCACCTTTCCAGCGAATCTCAAACCTGTATTTGAATGAGTCTCCTACCTTCACGTAGTACCAAAGTTTTGCAGCAGTGTCACTGTAGTGTTGTTTGAGTCCTTGTGTTTCAAGTAGTTGCTTCGTCTCAGGGCAATCAGCAACCATCTTCATATCTGATTCTTTTATTGATGTGTAGGTTTGGCAAAGGTCCTCGAATGCTGTTCCATCGTACTTGTGGTTGGAGAATTCAGTAATGGATGAACCTGCAATCGCGGCAATGATGTCCTTGAGTGTTGTTCCGGCATTATCACTAATCCAGTCGTGAAGTGTTTCCTTGTAGACATTTTTGCCGTGCATAACAGCGTTGTATTTTGCACGGTTTTCTTCCTTCTTTTCCCGCCAGTTGCGTCCAATACCGTTGTCGGTCAAAAGTTTTGTCTTGTGTTCCTTAAGTTCGTTAGCGACCGAAGGAGTGGTTTCCCTAATGAGTTTTTCTATGGACCAGTTGGAGAGAGGGTCGCCATGAGTCGTTTTGATGGAAATCCCAATCCATCGCTCTCCGTTGACGCAAATGAAGATGTCTGCCTTCTGTTGTTTCTTGTCCTTGATGGGTTTGAGAAGTTCTGCAACCCGAGGATTTCTCACCTTTTTTCCTGTGAGGAAAACCTCCATCTTGTCTGTATGCGAAATTCCATATGATGTCCGCCACTGAGCAGTTCTCTCCTTGCAGGTCTCAAACCATTCACGAACGCATTTCTCCGGGCGTTTTTCCATATCGAGGAGGTATGCTTGCTTCATCGTTTCTGTAAGTTCTAGAGGAAGGGAGGTAAGTTGGTCAAATGTTGCTTCGGGGTGCTGGAAAACTACTGCTGCAATATACTCAGTCCATGGGGTTTCTACGTTTTTTCTCTTTTTTTTGGGTTTTTTGATGGTAAGAGTATCTGGCACAGGTTCTGGGTTGGGAGTCGTTTCTTGTTCTTGCAGAAAGAACAGTGCTTCTTTGGAGTCAAACCCGTACTTTTCGCCCAATCTTGCCACAATCTCCTGAACCTGTTGGTGGAAAATGTGTTCGATAGTTTCTTTAAAATTCGATGTCATTGTATTGTGAAAGTAAATTAACTTGCCTTTTTTAACCATTTTTGCTTCAATTTTCTTGCGTTTACACTCATTTATTATAATAGTCAGAAAATCTACCCCATTCACGACACGCTAAAATATTTGCATTTTATATATTCTCTTACTTATATAAGTAAGATAATGTATCACGAAAAACAGAAAGGTAACTATTGCAGGTGTCATGCCTTAAACAACTTATTGGGCAGGCAACTTGTTTCTCTCTCTGAGTTTGATTCTTATTGCGATGCCTTTGATAAGAAAAACAAATTTGAAATAGGAAGTTCCAGGAAGAAGCACATCTTTTATAACAATGGATTGAGAGACAACATCTTTGGATTCATTCTGGAGGAGAAGGGTATCCATGTGGATATGGAGCATTACGATTACTATAGACCTAAAAAAATAAAGCACTGTGATAAAAACACTATAGGTTACATTATTTATAATATGCAACATACATATTGTGTTAGGGTGAAAGATGGAGAATATTGGTTGATTGATAGCATGAAAGGGAAACCACAGAAGTTGAATGATTTGCGAAGTATAGAGAGAAAGGGGATAGGTGTTATTAGATTAAGTTTTTGAACTGCGGTTTCACCGCATGCCCGAAGGGCAGTTCAAAAACTTAATGAATTAAAATTCCGTGAGATAATATTTTTCACCTTTTGAAAATGACTAATCCTATTTTTGAACTAAAATTGAAATTATTATATGTTAAATATTTAAGAGTAAGAAACAATTATGACTGCTTCTATGGTAAAGACTGGTGCAAGTTCAATACTTCTTGGACATAATCAATACGGTGGATTTTTTGGAGTAAAACCGAATATGTTGTTAAAAATTACAAAAAAAGACGAAAGGCATGATGAATGTAAACATCTGGACAAAGTAAGAGAGATTGCCAACTATAAAGACTTTTATTCAATACCAGAAAAAGAATGCCATAAACTGAAAACTACAGATGACTTTTACAATCGTGTAAGAAGACTGGTACAATATGAAAAAATGAATATCTTTGGTGAAGATTTGGATTGTTATTACATAAATTATGCAGGGGATATGGACTTACAGGAGTCTATTGTTGAGTTGATACAATTAAATTACAGTAGAATATGGAGAAATTACAGTGATATTTTGAAATTAACACATCAAGTTTTAAAAGGATTAAACTTTTTACACGAGAGAAAAATATGTCATTTGGACATAAAACCCGAAAATATAGTGATAAATCGTGAAACGATGGAGTTCAGAATTATTGATTTTGGATTCAGTTCAATGGAACCCTTTCACGACTTTTTAACTAATCCAAGAGGCACACCAGGGTATGTACCAAAACATCTGGATTTTGAAAAACCAAGTAAATATCTACCCAAAATTGTAGCAAATGACTTCAAATTGATTGGGAATAAAATACCAATGATGGTAAACCCAAAATTGGTATATAAAGTAGATAATTACTGTTTGGGAAGAGTTATGCACCTTTTGACAATGATTTTTGATGAAAATTATATTCCAAGATGTTGCAATTCGTATAGAAAATCAGAAAAATGCGTTAAAAAGATAATGAACAAATTATTGGAAAATGATGCCAATAAACGAATAACAATTAAAGGATGTTTAGAAAAATATTTCCAATAAAATTAATATCAAGTTAAGTTAGATATGACAACTTATTTGACGGGTTATTGGCATGTGACAAATAATACAAAACATTCATTCTATAGTCATTATAAAAAATTTATTCCAAAAACATTTAAAATGTTAAGAGGTTGTAATATAGTTTTTTGTTATGATGATGATAATATTGTTTCCTTTATTAAAAAACATGTAAGAACTAATAATATTATTTTTAAAAAAATTCCTATACAATCATTACCAAGTTATGATTTATCAAAGTATTATTTAAACTCATGCAAGAATCAAACTAATAAGGGATTTGGCATGAGAGAAAAAGGATTGGTTCATTATAATCGTGAGTATAAGAAGTCAGGAGAAAATTCTTATAGAAGTATTTTTTCTATTTGGACAAGTAAAATTTTAATTCTTAAAGACGTGATTGAAGAAAATCCTTTTAATACAGAATATTTTGCTTGGGTTGATGCTGGAATTGCAAAAGTAAAAGGGATAAAAAGAATTCTATTTAAAAAAACTTATTCGGAAAATAAATTAAATTATTTGAAAAGTGTTAATATTATGAAGTATCAAGGAAAACTATTAGAAATTCCTGGTTGTTTTCTATTTGGTAATAAACAAATTTGGAATGAAATAATACCATTATTTAATCATGAATTAAATGAAAATAAAAATTCTAATTATGCACATGATGAAGAGACTTTAATACATTTAGTTTATCAAAAAAATAAAAATTTATTTAGTGGTATAGTTTTTTAAGATTGTTAAATAATATTAAATTATGAAATAATATTATTTAAAATAATGGAAATTTTAAAATCCACGATTGAGGAACCAAATCATTATGCAATATTTTTTTATGATAAGCAAATGAATTTCATAGGGAGTTATTCAATCAGTGAGAACTATTTATACAATGTACTCGAAGAGAGAAAAGGAAAGGGACACAGAAGTAAAATGGAAGTAATAAAATCATTTTTTTTATGAATGCGATAATGGCATTTGTTACAAGTGTGTAAGCATTAGTTGACCAATAACCAATTATTTCTTAATGTGTTTGCGTGTTCTTTTTGCCTTGCGTATTTTTTTCTTGACACTCTCTCTTTTAATTTTTCGCTTTCCTCCAACAGAAGAAGACTTTTCTTCCTCTGCCTTTAAAATAGAAACAATTTGAGCATTATCACCTGCTTCGCAATGAGACGCACTAACCACATTAATTTCCCCTCCATAGCGATTCAGACCAGTGTTATTGTAATTAACGATGCCGATTCCAGCAAAGGGATTCACTTCCTCCTTAGAAACTTTATAACTGAAATATTGTCCACGTTTTTCCACGGGATGAATTAGAATTTTCGAATAAAGTTCAAGAAGGGGTACTACACCAACAGCTAACCCAATATTTCGGAGATTAAAATAGGGTTCCATATTATTTACCATATTTGAAGTAATATTAAAATTGCCACCGGCAAAACCATTACAGGGTAAGATAATCCCTTGGCCTCCTTCGCCTCCGATATTACTTATTTTTTCATCTAAATTTTCTTTAGCGTGTCTCTCAATCATACTCATTTTGGTGTCAATATCAGAAAAGACAGAATTTAAATTGTCTTCCGCAAACTTCGATAACTGCTGATAGACAATTTGAATAAAATCATCTGCCTTAAAAAGATTAGCAACCATTCCTTTGTAGATATCCTTTAATTTCTCTATTTGTTGCAAAATAGCTTCATCCATCCCAATAGCATTTTTGATGTGTGTCAAATCCACAAGATAAGGTTCAGAGTCTGCCGCATTATAGTTTTTAAGAACAATATGGTTCTCTCTATCCTCCTGTAAAAACTCGGAGATTTTTTCGCTGCCTTGCATAATAATATCAAAACCTTCACCCTCCGGGTTAATCGTTTGGGGTTTTATTCCTTCCGGTAAAGGTGGTGATGAATAATTGTCAAAGGCTTCGGGATGTTCTTCGATTAAGTTTTTCAGTAAAATCTTCCTATCTTTAAATGCCACAGGGTCGACAGTTGGCGAAATTAATAAAATATTGATAGCATATGCTTGTAAGATTAAATTAAGAATCTCTCTAATCTGCGGTTTAACCGTTTCATTTTGTGGTATTTTTTCGGCTTCTTTTAAAACATCTATCATTTTACTGAGCTCGGTCATATCAGGAAATCCGCCAGCTTGGAGTAAGGCACGAACGATTCCTGGTGAGGGTTGGACGCCTTTTGTTGTTAAAACATTTGGCTCTGACTGAGAGTCATCTTTAAAAGGAATTCTTTTATAAACGACAACTTTTATAAGAACGGGATCTGATGCATCAGCACCACCCTTAACTAAATACTCTGTTATTTTATCACCGTTAACAATTACAATACCGACCCATCCGGAAGACACTATTTGTAATGGAGTAACCGGATTGGAATCTTTAGATTGCTCCCCCCAAAAATATTTCATATCAAGATCCAAAATTTTAATGTTGTATTTTTTGGAGTCTGGTAATAGTTTATAATTGTCTGGACTTGGGTTGAGCAATACGGCGTTGAGTAACATATAGAAGATTAGTTGCAAAATTTGTTTTATAGAATTAACTGAACCACCCTTTGCTAATTTAGTCTGATATGTTTCGTAAGCATAATCAAACATATCATTTACCGAATGCTTATCCTTAGGATCCTTTGAAAAAAGATTATTAGAATTGAAAAGTTCATTTAAATTTTTGAGGAGAAAATACAACTCATTCTCTATACAGTATTCTACAATAGTTTGACCTTTTAAATTAGTTTGTAAAAGATTCACATTAAATAGCTTGAGTAATTCTAAAAAGGGTTTAACTTGTTTACTCTGCTCAGCTGAATCATGATCAATCCACACCATCCAAAAAATAGGTGGGTCTATATTTTCTTTTTTATTTGAATAATTGACAAGAGAAGGGTCTTTATTAAATATTTGTTTTAATCTATCTAAAACCTTAGATACTTTTTCATGATCCGAATAATCCACATAGATACCTAATGCTTTATATAATTCATCCTTTAATTTTTCTGGGTCATTAGGAAGTGTGTCATCGATATCATCAAGACTGCCCATAGTGGGCAGAGGAGCATCCCAGGGTGTTTGAGCAGTATCTGATGGGGAAGAGTTTTCGGAAGAAGACAATTGCGATTGCAGGTGGGGAGGAAATGTGCCAAAGTAAAACGATTTTGGGTCAGTGATTGGACCCAGTTCATATCCCCGTTTCGCATTATCTGGAAAATATTTTCTAGATTTTTCTCTGGATTTCAACGCATAATCAAGTGCTGTTAATCCAAAGAAATCTCGTTGATTGATATCTATATTATCTATCAAAAGACGATAGGTTTTTATAGCATCTTCATTTGTCAAACCTGTGCCAAAGTTTTGAATAAACTTCATGAGTGCATTTATTCCCAAAAAAGAGTTAGAATCACGAATTAAAGTGTCATCAGCACCATTAAGGTAAGCAATTACTTCATGCAATTTAGAAAAATTTAATATGCCCCACTCATCGATGTCTATAATGTCAATTAACCGTTGAACCCCATTATCATAGATTTTAAAAAGTTTAGGATGCTGATACATCATACCCTGAATATCTAAAAGAAAATTAAATAAATCCTGATCATCGTCAGTTTCAAATGCGTTATATATAACATCATTTAAATCGTCACGCTCTTTGTCAAGTTCTTGATACTCTTCCAAAACGTCTTTTATTTGGTTCATCCCGTCTATTTGTTGATCACTTTCACTCATCGATTCGATAGTTTTAAGAGGGGTTTTACCGGTTTCACTAAGACGATCTAATTTTGCCCCCGTATTAGCCAGTAGTTTTGCTTGCTCCACAAAATCCTCCGGAGTAAGAATATCATCTAATTTTCCTGTTCGTAAATTTTCAATTAATAAAAAAATAGGAACAAGTTTCGTGTCTTCTGTATTGAGAGGGAAATTAGGGTCAGTATAATTAAAAATTAACAATTTTAGCATATCAAGATCGCCCCCTGACTGTATAACTAAGGAAACCAAATTATTTTTTGATATTATTTCCTCCATTTCAATATTTGCATTAAAAGCCTTAATAAAATTTTCTCTTACCTTTGTGATATCACGGCTAATAATTGCTGTTTTGATATTAGCAACAAAGTCCATTTATATTTAGAAAAGAAAAAAACGATTAAGTTTTTATCTTCCGGGTGCCCTCTTTCTTTAAATAGCATTTTTTGAATGCGTAGGTGCATACTCAAACATGGCGGACATTTGCAACAAAAGTGGGTTTTCCAAAAAGTTTAATGCATTTTGGAAAATAAGACTTTGGTAGGGAGTTATTCAATAAGTGAGAACTATTTATACAATGTACATGTACTCGAAGAGAGAAAGGGGAAGGGATATGGAAGTGAACTCATTAGACATGCAATACGTGAAAAAAAGGAACTTTATTTGGATGTAGACCCAGAAAACACGGAATCAAAACGGTGTTATGAGAGATGTGGATTCGTATATGAGGAAAAGTTATTTAATTATCACCATCCCTGCTGGGGAAAGGTGTCCCACCTGCAAGCGAAATAGAGAGATATGTCTGGAGAAGTGTGAGATTTTGTAATATACAGTTGTAGATACAGTTGTATATTACAAAAGTTGTAGGTACAGTTGTAGATACAGTTGTATACTACAAATAATTTGTAAATTGGAAAAGTGAGAGAAGTGAGAAAGAAAAAAAAATGCAAGAGGGGAAATGG
>Ga0213861_10000754_pt1 | contig 28766 bp, 25 predicted proteins | sample PICome_4_FD_160110 | JGI IMG/M metagenome (GOLD analysis project Ga0213861, IMG submission 160110) | Coastal seawater microbial communities near Pivers Island, North Carolina, United States - PICO131 | ecosystem: Environmental > Aquatic > Marine > Coastal | place: USA: North Carolina... | reverse complement strand
CATTGATGCCGCACACACCCCAGAGTTCATTGGGTCTGAACTTGATGTCTTCTTCGTCTAACTTCGCCCAACCAGAGCCAAAGCCCTGAGTGTCATCAGCCTTGTTTTCAAAGTAGTCATCTATCTCTGACTCAAAATCTAAGACAGATCTAAGAGTCTCAGGATCTTTCCACCGAGCCTCTTCATATGCACACTTGAGCATCCATTGAGCCTGCTCATAACCTTCCTTCTGCAAGAGCTCATTAATGTCTTTGGTAGGAAGGTTGACTCGATAGCATCGATCACCAAGTCGCTGCATTATTTCTGCGGCGGCAAGCTCCCCCTGCTCATCCATATCAGTAGCGATAAGGATCTCTTCGAAGCGTGCTAGGTTCTCGTATTCATGAGCTATCCACTTAGTCTGCTTTGCACCTTTACCTCCACCCATTGGTACAGATAGAGCAGGGAAACCTAATTCACCACAAGCAATCGCGTCCCACTCACCCTCCGTAATCCAGATCTTCCTGACAGTGTCAGGGATTGCCTGCCAACCAAACAGGATTGGCTTTAGATCTTTCTGGGTAGATGGGTTGCCATCATGATTGATCGGCTTAGTCTTTATGAATGTCTCTTTGCCGTCTGTATCAAAGAACGGAAACACTACATCCTGACCGCCTCTAGCATCTGTCTCATAGATCTTGTATCGGAAGCACACCTCTCCTACATCTTTGAATCCTCTTTTCTCCATGTATTCATGAAGGTGTTGATGCTCATTCCTTTCGGGAGGTTTAGGTAGGGTGTAATTTTTCTTTTCCGCCGGAGCAACTTTTTTTGCAGGCGTGTTGTCCCTGATACCATATCTTTTCTTTGCCCAGTCCATAGCATTGACTAAAGAAAGACCTTGGCTGTACATAATCAAGTCAAGAAGGTCACCACCTTCTCCGGTGCTGAAATCCATCCACTTACCGCACTGATCACCGTTGAGATAGACAGACATACTTCTACCTCTTTCACCCTGTATCGATCCTATCTTGTAGCATCCAGACTCGACTCGACCGTCAGGATATAACTCGTTGCAAATGCCTGCGGCATGAGGTGCTAGGTTCTGCGCTAGCGTTTTAACATCCATCATTTGACAGCCCCCAACAGATCATTCTTTCTGTCGTGACCTCTAAATGACTTAAGAGCATCCCAGTCAGGCTTACCAACAGACTTCCACTCCCTGCTGATTGCAAAATCCACAACACCTGACAAGTCAAAGCCTTGCTTTTTAAGAACAAGAAAGTCCTGAGAAATGACCGTAATCATTTTCTTGGCAGGCTTCCTACCTTTACGATCATCAAGCTTGTACTCCCACCACTTAACCCAAGCGGCTTTCGTTACACCCTCTGGTGGAGCGTTAAGGAGAGAAGAACGCCAACATATTTGTTCTTTCTTATCTTCGTTAGTAATAATGTTTGTTCTTTGGGTCTGATTTACTTGATCTGGGTTTACTTGATCTGGGTTTTGATGATCTGGTGGAAAGCGACCGCGAACATCTGTAACTAGCCAGTCCCATCGGACAACATGACCACTTTCGTTTCGGACAATTTCTCTACGGATATACTCTGCGTTCTCTAGCTCATCAGTAATGCGAGTCATCTTCACATTGCCGACACCAAAGACTGTACAGAGTTGGTTGTTAGTTATTTGCCAGTCATCGACATGGCTTAAAAGGTAGACAAGAACACCGAGGGATTCGGGGCTAAGTCCATCGCCTCTATACTCGCTGGCGGAAAATCCACCTCGAAGGAGTAAGTTGGGGATTCGGGTATAATAATCTTGTTTAAGATTGGCAGGACGAAAAATCATTAATCAGACAGCTCCATGTAATATTCATTTGAGCAGGGATAATAATCTGCAAGTATTCATTTGGCAAATTTATTTATCTGAAGGTCTTGTTAAATTATCTTAAATATGGAAGATCCTGACTCAGGGAGAAATACATGGACGATAAAACTAAAAAAGAAAAACGTGCGGAAATATTTAAAGACGCTTTAGATCAAGCGGGAGTGCCGGAATGGGGCAGGGGCGCAGCGATTGTAAAGCAGACCGGCTGTAGCCCAGCTTCAGCGCAGGCTTGGATTCGAGGAAGCCTGCCATCGGATGGGGAGCGCATAGTAGAGTTATGTGATCTTTATCACATTGACTTATACCTATGGATAACCTTGGCGTCGCGAGGTGATTCGCTGATAGCAGATTCGATGACTGAAGCTATCATTTACGTTAAGCATTTTGAGGAAAAAACAGCTTTCACCCTTACACCAGATCAGTTTTCTCTTATGTGTCTAATGTATACAGATGCTCGAAAGCGCGATGGGATAGCAGGCATGATGAAAGTTTTGACTGCAAAAGGTTAATCAAATATTTATATTTGAAAGATAATTTTTAAAGAAATAATTACATTAAATGGACGTTTTATATGGCAAGAGTTACACCGGAAGATAGATTAAGCTGTAATCAGTTGGTTAAGTTTATGCAAGCCCGCCCCGCACTTAGCAAGAACTTTCGTATAGACCATCCATTATTTTTTGAACATCTCCAGACAGTTAAAAGCATCCGGAAAAGATTAGGATCTAAAATAAATAGTTTAGAGGATGATTTAAAAATCTGAAAGTGTTGAAATAAATCTACATGGTGTGTAATATGTCTGTTGAATTAACGGAGATATTACATGGATATGCTTACCCGAGCCCAAATCTGGGCGACACTGTCTAATATAGATGTAACAGAATTTTGTACCGAAACAGAGATACTCGACAATAAAACGTTGACCTATCTGCCTTGGATGAAAGCCCATGAAATCATGATGGGCGAGTTTCCTGAATACTCTTGGGAGTTCACCGAAGACCCTTCTTCTCGTGAATGTCACTATTTTGATGATGGTTCTGCCGAAGTTAGATGCCGAATGACTATCGGTGGGCAGACCAACATCACCTACTTACCCGTCCACTCATCTGGCAAAGCAGTCAGTTCACCCTCAGCAACCGATATCAACCAAGCTAAACAGCGGTGTCGTGTTAAGGCAATGGGTGAGTTTGGTCTGGGCTACCGGATGTGGATTAGCTCTCAAATTAAAGATATTGAGTCTAAAAGTGCTTCTCAAGATGTACAAAGTACACCTCCAGAAACAGATGATGCAGATGCAGAACTTCAAAAGGTTATTGCGATCTGGGATCACCTGAAGTTTGGTGACGCCAAAACTCTTAGTGAAGCAACCAAGCTGTACGACAAGTTTAAACGTGGTCTAACTAATAGAGGCTTAACAGATACCACTGGTAACTGGGAAAAGCTCTGTAAGGAGAATGGTTGGAGGGCTAAGAAATGAGTTTAGCTGTCCAAGGATCACCCGAATGGCACGCGGCAAGAGCTGGAAAGATCAAAGCATCTGTCTGCGCCGCGCTAGAGGGTAAGCACCCATACATGAAACCTGCTGACTTAGTTCGCCAAGAAGTACGAGCACTGGCAGGGGCTGAATCAGAATTCAAGATGGTTCCGGCAGTTGCTCACGGGCAAATGATGGAAGACCATGCAAGGATCTTTCTTGAGAACTTGCAGGACTACACTGTCGAAGAGACTGGTCTGGTTGTACATCCTAAGTATGACTTTATTGCAGCATCTCCAGACGGACTTGTCGGACTTGACGGCTGCGTTGAGATTAAGTGTCCGTTCCCCCAATACACTAAGACCCCTTACTCTATCTTTGCTCCCAAGAGAAGCATGTATCTAATGCAGGTCTATATGCAGATGGAAGTGCTTGATGCAGAGTGGTGTGATTTTATTTGTTACCTCGCAAAAAATGAAACGGCGGAACCCCAGTACACGTTGGAGAGAGTTCACCGCAAGGAAGACTTTCTAACTGAACTGTTAAGCCGCAAGTACCTGCCTCAGCCTGAGAAGGGAACTATCTCTCGCCTTGATCTATATAGATGTTGGCACAACTGGATTCAAGAACAGTATAGAGACGAAGTAACCCGAGCTGAACACGTAAAAACAATTGAGGTTAACGCTCCTGAGGTCATTAAGACCGATGAGGAACTGAACCGACTAACTGCAATGCAGAACAGGATTGCAGACATTAAGTCACGAATCAGTGACGACTTAGAAACCTTGGACGTACTGGGAAAGACCAGTGACTCCCTGAAAAAAGATATCGCCGAACGTTACAAGAGTTCTGTCAGCAATGGCAAGACTACTGTGAAGGTGATTATGAAGAACCCACCAATAGACTATAGAAAAGCGTTTGAGTTCTTGGGTGGTGAAGATGAAGTATTAAATAAAGACGAGTCCCTAGATTCTTTTCGAAGATCGACGGGAGCAATGCAGGTACAAATTCAACACGGAGAAGTGTAATGCAAAAACCAACAGCATTTGAATCATTAAAAGCAGGCAAGGGTAGATTATACCCAATGCCAAAAGAGAAGCGCGTCGAAGAGTGGAACCGCCTTAAGCAGTATGACTGGGCAACCAAGGCGCACGTCCCTAAGTTCGATGGCTTTATTAAAGTTAGTCGCGAGTTAGTCGCTGACCTACAGGCTGCTCTTGACGTACATGGCGGTAACGACTTCCGCTACAACATAAAAGTCTGCGAGCAGATGGGTGACGATGGGAACTTACAGCAGTTAAATGTTGATTACTGGATTCCTAAGCCAAACCCTAATACGCAATCTTCAGCGCCAGCAGCTGCGCCTGCTGACGACTTTTTAGACGACGACCTACCTTTCTAAGGACTTACTAAATGCCTCTAAGAATTACCCGAAGAGCTAACTCCGTCTTTTATGGCGGAGAAAGCCTTGACCCCGACGACCTCGAAGGCACTTTCGATCATCGAGTTTGGGTTCGCGGTGTAGTGGACTTGGACGGCAGACATGAGGCGATCCTTAACGTGCATACCAAACGTAAAGGGCATCAGGACCATGTATTAACTGCTGGGGATGAAGGTCTTCAGCTTACTGATTCTGTGTTTGTCGAGATGACAGGTGTACAGCCGTATTTTGTAAAACCCCAAGTAACGTGCCCTGAATGCGGACGATCTGATGGAGTAGGGGCTAAGCCCTTTATGTTGCCATCAGCGAAGCTGCTAGTAGGAGCACCCCGAAACTACCAAATAGTGCGTGATGACGCGAGGAAAAAGAAATGAGTGAACAACCACAAATTATCTCTATCGATAATACCCCTTACTTAATTGATGACCTAAGTGATCTGTGTAAAGAGCAACTTAACCTAGCACAGGCAGGCAGCCAAGCCCTTGGGCAAAAGCAAGCTGAAGCTAAGCTCTTACAGATGGGTCTTGACGTTGCGCTTAGTGAAGCTAAGAAATTGTTGCCTGAACCTTATCAAGCTGAAGCTGCTGAAGAAGCAGACGAAGATGTTGAAGTGGTAGATAACCGCCACTAAGGCTCCCCTAGAGGGTTAGGGCGTTCCCTCCTCACGTCCTTTTATAGCAGGCTTGGTCTACCTGTCCCTCGAGAACAGACCTTTATTAATGAGATCGATGCATGGTAACCTGCCACTGCTGTTGGTCTCTTCACGGAGACGAATATGAAGTTAACATTTAAAGAAATAGCTGATCGTTATTTGGCACAGCCAAGCGCACATAACGATGAGAAGCAGAGAACCACGGTAGTTGTCGCTAATAACCTTATTAAGGTGTTTGGTAACAAGCCGATTAAAGCATTTGAAAAGATCGCTCTTTTCGATAATTTTATTGAGGATCTGCGGGTACAACCATCCAAAAGGAAAATTGGTCAAAGGGTCAGCAATAGCTGGGTTAACAAGCACACTATTATTATGCGAGCTATTCTTAACTACGCTTACAGTAAAGAGCATATAAATAGAGTGCCTAAGTTGTCCGTGTTGCCAGAGACTAAGAGCAAGATCTTTCTTAAGCCTCAACAGGTTCTCGACCTTATTGGAACTTTGGATGACTTGAGAGCAGATCAAGTTAGATTTGCAGTAGCGACAGGGTTGCGAAAGACAAACATCAGACTTTTGAAGTGGGGGCAAATATCAGAAGACTTGTCGTCACTTCTTGTCGATGGAAAAGATGCCAAGATGGGCGAGGATATCCTCATCCCGTTAAACGCAGATGCTCGAGCAGTCTTGCTGCGACGAAAGGATTTAAACGATGCTCTAGTAAAGAAGCATAGGTATCTTCGCAACAAGATAGACTATGTCTTTGTTCAGCAGTCTGGAGGCAGAACAAAGGTAGGTAATGTTTTAAGTGAAATTACAAACAGCACCTACAAGAATGCTTGCAGAAAAGCTGGCTTGCCAGAAGGAACCACCTTTCACACCATGCGTCACACATTTGCTAGCTGGCACATTGAAAACGGAACGAGTGAGATGGTGCTTATGGAGTTAGGAGGATGGAAAGATCGTACTTCATTGCAACGATATGCTCATCTAAACCAAGCTCAAAGAAAGATTGCATCGTCTAACATTGAAGGAATGCTATAAAAACATTTAAAATATAAACTCGCGCAAGTCATTGATATATAACAATAATTTTCATCTTAAGTTGCTTCGTAAGCAATTGCTCTCGAAGCAGGTGACAATCATTTTTATTCAATTAAATCAATAACTTAGAGACCGACAGCAGAGGCTCTTGCGCGTACTACCGGAGACTGAAAATGGATATAAAGAAAGCAATTAGAGACGCCAACGACTTCGCTGATGAAGCAATAGCTAACACTTGTGGAGACTTAAAGAGTATCGAAGCCACCACAAAGAGATGGATGAACGCAGGAACATACAACCTACAGAACAAGCATTTGTTTGGGTGGTTTGTTGTTACTGTAGTTCTCTGTTTAGTGTTTTGATATACCAAAAAAACATGGAGCAGATTGCAAATATTCATTAGCCGTTGAGCTAAAACAACACTACAATGCGCCCTCAATTTTAATGTAACTTAAAGGTGTCAAGGTAATGTTGGTGGTTTGTATCTGCGTATTGTTTGGTTTGGTCGTTATAGCTAAAGATGATTTAGCTAGCTAAGATAAGGGCGTTATCGAAAGGTAGCGCCTTTAGCCTATCCACAGAAGCGAACTAAAACCAAAAGAAAAGAATACAATTACAAAAATCAAAGCCTTCCACTCTTCTTTATCTCTCCAGTCAAAATTACTCATTCAAAAATTACCGTCTCTTTTGGGTCCACATACTTCGGTTTACAGAAAGCCCTTACTGGTACGTCATATATTTTCCCAAATCTATTTTCGCCGGACCCTCTTATGCTTTGCAGGGTTATTCTTCTAGCAAAATAAACGCAGGAGTTGATATTATTCCAGACTCCGTACTCCTCAATGTCTTCAACAAAACCATCAGGGGTCATGGTCTCTATCATCAAAGCAAACACTAACGTTTTCACTTTATAACTCGTGTAGAATTATCTACCCACGTCACTTTACAGACGCAGTCAACCGCTTCATATTTTTTTGAAGGTCGGGACAACTCTTGACACATGTACACGCAGGCGTGCTTATTAACGTAGTAACGTGTCTTGCTCTCATCAACCTCACCGTTAACGAAGAATAGAAGAGCGAAGACCATTCTCACTGTTTAGCCAACAACGCCTGTACTAACGCAGAGATTTGATCGTTAGTCTTTTCTTGTATTTTTTCTTGACGAGCCAATGACTCTACAATTGCATCAACCTTAGTCTCTGTTACAGCTTGAGCCTGACCGTTCTCTTGTGCCTTCTTAGCTGTTTCCTTAACAATGACTTCAATACGCTTAACTTCAGTAGTAGTGCTTTCAGCGTTAGCTTGTGCTGCCCCGTACGAGATAGCTCCAACAAATAATGAAACGACTAATGGAATAGCCCATGTTGGGATTACAATACCTTTCTCTGACATAACTTATATCTCTCTGTTAATTTAACTCTTCATTTAATAGCTGTTGAATTAATGTCCATCTATCAACAAACTCTTTACTCTTCTGCTTACCAAACAAAACGTCTGACTTAGATATTGAGTTCTTTAAAGTGCTGTCTGACATAGTCCAAGCTGATGCCCCACCCTGAATCAAAGCCCTAGCATCCTTCTTGGTCACGCCGTTAGAGCGCAATATTGTCATTGTTTGTGTAGCGTTTAAGCCGGAACTCATAGCTGCACTTACCAGAGCTGCCATATCTTCAAAGGTCTCGCGCCTAGCTGTAGAAGCTCTGCCAAAAGCTTCTCGTATATCGCTATCCGATACATCGTTAGGGTCTCTAAACACGGAGGTAAGCAGTCTAGTTGACTGGCGCTTACCTTCTGAGAACTCATACGCCTTAAAGTGCAGTGCAGTCTTAGGATCAAATGTAGTCTTACGGAAGCCTATAAATGCCGCCATTTCATCACCAACATCGTAAGCCTTACCGCCTCTAGATATTTCTCCTGAAAGAGCTTTCTCCATACGGCGACCGTTCTGTATAACGCTTGGTCCCATACCTCTCTCAAAGTGCATGTAGGTATCTACAGCTTTATTGGCTAGCGTGTCAGCCTCGTTATAGACCTCACCGCCTGACGTCTTCTCGTTTGAGATAAACTCTAAGATAGTATTGGTGGATATATCCCAGCCTAAGAACGGCTTAAGTATTTCAACCCCAGCATCTACTACAGCATCATCTAGCGGCTGATCTCTCAGTAACGCATTTAATGGACGCTTCATTAGTGCGTATGGGTCAAGATGAGTAAGATCTAAGTACTCTAAGCGACCTTGATCATCTCTACCTGTTACCAGTATGTTTGAGTTCTTAGCCCAAGGAGCTGCCATCAACTTGATAGCCTCTTCCTCTTCTTCCGAAACACCAAACGCTGACATAGCCATTGCTTGAGCTGCATACACACCCGCACTAACCATACCTATACCTGCAATACGCTTAAGAGCAGCAGGTCTCATGTCTGGATCTGCCAAGTCTTCACGCAAGTACTTGATCATGTTCGCTTGCGTCCTAACAATTTCTGCGGGGAAAGAAACAAACGTGCCAGCAAGAGGAAAACGTCTTAACTTCTGAGGCAGATCACCAATCAGAGAGTAAGTTGGGTAGGTGTCACGAATACGCTTAGCTGATTTGATCTCAGCTTCTTCGCGTGACATGCCCTTGTTCTCCATGAAGTTGATGATTTCATTCTCGAAGCCAACGATCTTCCAGAAGTCATCACCATACTGATAGAACCGTGTAGCGTTATCAAAGAATGACTTCATCATTCCTGTGCCTGATACCCACTGCTCTGCGTTAGTGTCCTTCAACAGATCTACCATCTCGCCAGCGTATGGGTTGTCGTGTACTACACCTAGCTTTTTCAGGCGCTTTAAGTACTCAACGCCGTCACCTTGACCTGTTCTGTAGCTACTGGTCACATCAATCGACTTGCCTATTTTAGACCAGTTAAAGTGCCCATTTGCCACAGTAAACAGAGATGCAGACATCCAGTTACGAGCCATAGTGGTAGGTGCGATTACAGTCTTACCGTACTTGACCATACCGTTGATCTGGATAACCGTCTTATACAAGCCTCCTAGCTGCTCCTTATCTAGGGCGTCTCTGAATGCTTGCTCTATCTCAGGGAATGTATATAAGCCGTTGAGGGGGGACATGGTTTTTGACCCGACTTCCGCAATTTTTTTCGTTGCGCCTACCGGAGCATCTGCCTGATCAAACAGGAATACACCCTTACCGTCTTTAAGAACTTGGTTAAGGAACCTGTCGTTGTAGATAAGGCGAGACATCTTGGTGGCTGACTTAGCGAAGTTGATTCGCGCATCCTTATACTCACCTAGAAGTGCCCGTATCTCTGGGGCTATATCCTTTTGTTTCTTCAGGATGGATAGGTCTTTTGCCCCTAACTTAGACTCGGCAATAAACGATGACATATCATCAAAGGCAGTACCTTCTTTGAGTATGGTATTGATTACCTGATCTGGGTTAGTAGTACCCTGCTCTACAAGGAAGTTTCTAGCTGCCAAAATGATTTCTTTGGGGACTTCTTTGTTCCAGTTCTTATCGTCAAAAGCCCTGTGGCTTCTGTTTGCATACTTACCCATATTGTTGACAACAATGCTTAACAACTCACTCTTGGCTAGCGCTTCATCGTTACCCTCAGACTTCAGCTTTTCTATATCTGAGTTAAGTATCTCAGCATAGTCAGCTGACATCTTGTCGATGTAGTTACGCATTGCTACCAGAGCTTCCTTAATATCATTAGGTAGCTTAGAAGCCATAACTTCTGCCGCTGGTACTTGCATTGCTTTGTCCAACACAGCAGCCTGTGATGCGTCTATCTCGCCGAAGTTGTTCTGAACCGCTTCATCAAACAATCCAACCATCTGGCGGATGTCCATCTCCACAGCACCGAACTCACCATCACGCTCGATCTTTGAATCAAACGCTGTCTCAGGCAATAGACCTCTGGAGTAGAAGTTCTTCTGGAACCACTTCTTAAAACCTGAAGCTGCAAACCCTGCTGCTGCCTTAACATCTTTATCTTTGACTGCGTCGATTACTTGACTGCCGTCTGATCCAGCGCGAACAGATGCAACCAAGTCTTCATCCGACATGATCTCTGCGGCTGTACTTGTGGGGGCAGTTACGAAGTCCTTCTCTGAAGGTCTTTGTGGGGGTGAGTCTAGCTGATCTGTAGAAACTCCGGCAGCATCGATTCTAGCTCCGCTTCCAGTGGCTTCTTGGGGTCCAGAGTCCTGTCTGGGTACGCCTCTATCAGATAGGATTCTCTCGTAACTGGTTTCTGATACTTCGTCAGGTACTGAAGAATCGGATCGCTCCCAATCAGGTCTTTGTATTCCTCCGGAATGCTCATTGATTTTTACCCTTGCCTCATCGAGGCTTAATTTACCGTTATTATATTGACTCCATACGCCTTGTACAAATACGCCGTTTTGTTTATTTGACTTATAACCGGCAGTAAATAAACCCCTTACTGCCTCCCAAGTAATTGACTGCATCTCTCTAGGCAACACGTTTCTATCTTTGGCGGCTCTTCGATATGCTTCCTCATAAAGTGAATACGTTCCTCTGTGACCCGTAACTGTAGAGTTTGAGGCGCCCGAGCCAAAGTTTGCCGCTACCTCTGGAGAGTTCCCTCCTAAAGGTCTGATTAAGCCAGCGGCGACAGCATGGGTGTCTATCGTCACAAAACCTAAATCAGATGCAGGATCAAAAATATTGTTGTAAAAGTTTCTGACCTTGTTCTTATCGCCGAGAGACAAGGAAAGTGTATCCATATCGCTATTAATCAGCGCTGTGACAGCCTTCCCTATTTCAGAGAGCGAACCCCAAGCAACCTTTGACCGAGTTTTCCCGTTTGCGTTTAGCGCATAATCTAATAATTTCCCGTCAGGAGAAACTATTCGATAACTCGGAGCGTTGTACGTCTGATCATAGGTCCGTATCCACATCCCTAAAATATTACTTGGAGCATCCTCTCGAATTAAATCGCTCAGAGATTTTTCTTTAATGATGTCCAGCTTTTCTCTGTTTTCTATTTTTGTCTTAGCATTTACACCCTTATGAAAATATATTTGCTCGGCTTTTTCTTTCATAGCCTGATCAAACGGGTCGTTCATGTTCTGGTGATATATATCAATAACTCTCTCAGCTAGGCTAGCATTCTGATACCAGTCTTTCTGTGGAGATAAGTTAGCAGTTACAGCGCTCGCTTGAGCAAGCGAAATGCCATGCCTGTCAGCCATTCGCTGTACGATTTTGTTTGCGCCCTCGTACCACTGTTTCGATACTTCTCTTGTGGCTTGAGGAACAGAATCAAATATATATAACAGGTTGTCTCGCACATGATTTACAAATCTTTCGGCAACAACCTCATCCGATCCGTTTTGCTCTTGCTGTGTAAGGTTTGTGTAGGGCTTTATGAGAGCAATGTTTTTGCTAAACAGATTGCCAGCATTCAAAAAACTTTCGTAGTCGTTGACCAATAATTCTCTTAAAGGGTCTTGAGTTCTTTCTTTAGCTGTAGGGAACCTAGTGCTTACCGCCTGATACAGGGCATCATCATCGAAGCCAGCCAGATCATCCATCGGATCATAGTCGTCATCGATATCACCAAGATCTTGCTGAACAGCGTCCGCTTCAGCTTTCTCTAGTCGTTCACTGTGTGCTTTATTAAGCCACTGCAAGGCTTCCTTTCGATTGTCACCGATACCGCCAGTTCTTGCGATGGCGTTGAAGTCCAGCTTGAGAATGTCATAGTACTCTGGAGACAAGTGCCACATTGGATTGGCAAACTGCATTGTGTCTCGATAGATTAAGTATTCAGTGCCGTCCGGATAGGTGACGTTATAGTTACCAGTGTTCTCAAAATCTGCGGCTCGTTTTACCTTCGGCTCTGTTTGCTCTAGCTGTACAGCTCGTCCATCCCTGTCCCCAGCTTCACGTTGGGTCGGTTCTCCCAGTCCTTGACTGGCTTGTTCCGCATCAAGGCTACTTCCGCCATCTCCTCCAGATCCTTCTTGCTCCTGAACTTGAGTGCTTCCGCGCTGGGTAGGTGACCGAACTTCTCCCTGTACTTCTTGAGGTTGCCCGTTAGCTTCATTGGTCCGAATGTCAGCTTCGCCATTTTGAATAGTCTCCGTTGGTTGCGTTCTAAGCAGTCTCTCTAGATGCTTATACGTTTTTGGTGCTTGCTCCTGAAGTAGTTCAGGGCTTGTATGAAAGATGGCAAACGCTTGAGCGAATGCTTCTTTCTGCATGCGATCTACTTGACCCGCTATATTCTGAGGTTCTGAATTAGCTATCCATTCAAATGCTGGTCCGAATGGGTATGCTAACTCTTGACCTAACTCTGTGCCACTTAAATAGTTTTGACCCAGCTCATGGATAACTGGTCCCATCTCGTAAGTAGCCGAGTTCATGCCCATCCCGTTTACCTCTAAAGAAAAGTCTGGAGAGTTGGTTGTGTGACCAGTGCCTACATCAAAAGCATGACCGATTTCATGAGCAAGATTAAATCTGAGTTCGATAGCAGAATCGCTGCTATTGTCTTTGTCGGCTATAAGTTCCTTAACTCTCGCACTATTTAGCGTTATCGCTTTAGATGCTTTTAAGTATGAGCCAGCTACCTGCCTGTCCATCTGGCTATCGGTATGTGAATAAAAGCCGCTTACATAATTCATCACACGCTTTGGAAGACCTGCACCTAGCAGATCAACTAGAGCGTGCTTAATCTCATCAGCCTGAACACCTTCGGCTACAGTAATCGTATTACCGTTCTGCATCACAACTTCAGGAGACGCAAACAAACTGTCTATACGACCTTGATCAATAGGTGATCTATTAGCGCCTTGAGAATCATTGATGTCAGATATAGCCTGAGCCAAAGGCTTCATGTTAGGGCGCGTTACATTCTCTGTGTAAGCAACCGCAGGCATATCGCTCATAGAACCTTGAGGGATCGTGAGGCTTTGAGTTGCTATCTCTTGAATGCCCTCTACCACAGCTTCTGCATTAGGCATTGATTGCGCGATATCTATAGCTTGAGATGCCGGAACACTATCTGGGATGTTGTCTGGGTCAGACTGCTGTATTACCTGCTTTTGTATGCTTGCAGGTAAGTCATCTAGTTCTACTATAATTTGAGAGAAGTCAGGAACTGGAGTCTTTTGGTTATTGATTCTAGCTACTACTTCTGGAGTCCTAATAGTTTTCTTTGCACCGTTCTCATCCCTTACTGCTAGAGATAAAGGATTACCTTCTGCATCTCTTATAATTCGGGTGAGAGAATATTTTTTCCCGCGCAATTCAAATTTATTGTTGTCATCAATCTGAACGTCTTTCTCGAATACCAGATTGCCACCAGTAGGCACGACACCTAACTGCTCTGGAGACTGGTACTCACCACTCTCAATAAGCACGTCACCGTTGTCTTGAGTTGCTACGTAGAACCCGTCGTCTTTCTTAAGTACTGGTCCTTTGTTTCCGTTGTAGTCTACGTCCTGACCTACAAGCTCTTCCATTCTGGGGGTGATAGACTCTGGTAAGTTGCCACCAAACACTGGAGGCTCTTCAGCTACAGGCTCTGGCTCTTTGTCTTTAGGTATTCTTGTTGTCTCACCTAGAGCACCAAGCTCCATCTGATAGATTTTTTTGACCTTTTCTCGAACGGCAGGAAGCCCCTCAATTTGCGCCCTTGCTTTTGCTCTAGCTTCTTCTTGCCTTGCTTCAGGGTCAGATCGATCTTGACGATCTGGGAAGTCATCAATTTCTCGACGAACTTCCTCTCTGCTTTTTGGAGCTATAGTCGTTCTGCCAGTAGGCAATCTACGCCCATCAATTTGCGTCTCGGTTCTACTCCTAGCCTGCTCTCTAGCTTGTTCTACCGTTAGTGGGTCAGTGCGCGGGTCATTCCTTGCTCTGCCTTTAGGAAGATCGAGAGCTTTTTCTCTTGCAGCCTGAACCTTTGCTCCGCCCTTGTCAGTTGACTCTGGTTGCGGCTGATCATCTATAACCGGAGCTTGTTCTTGTTCTTGAGCCTGCTCTTCATCTAAAACAACTTCCGGCGAGCTTTCTTCAGACTTACCGTCTAAAGCATTCTCATCTAGGTTTTGCTTTAGCTCTGGATCTTTAGTGACAGCACCAGTAACGCCGCCGATAGCTCCACCACCAATGGCACCAGCTACAAACGCATTAAGGTATTGAGATCGGTTCTCTTCATCGAACAATCGCTCAAGGAACGCTTCCTCTATAGCAGGGTCTTGCTGACCGCGTACAAACTCCAAGGTAGAGTTCTGTACAACTTCCTGCATCATCTCCGTTACGCCTTCAGTACCGGATGCTTTGGCTGCCTCTTTAAATGCGCGACCAATGACTGATTGTTTTTTGCTTACGTTTTCAGCTATTTCTTGAGTAGCTTTGCCGTATAGGTTTTGTGGTAAGACACGCTTCAAGACTCTCATTGGAGTCATTGCGTCTAACGCACCAGATGCTAGACCCGTAACAAGTGCTAGACCAGCAGCCTCTTCACCAGTCTCATCAAAGATTCTAGTAAAGGATTCTCCCGCACCCATCACCGTACCAAAACCTACAGCGCCTGCGACCTGACCCTTTAGCCCAACCTTACCCAAAGCCTCTCTGCCTACAGCTGACTGTGCGTACTGCCTTGACGCTGCACTCTTCGCCATTCCTTCAGCGTTCTTTTTGACTAGAGCTTTTGCGCCTTGATGTATGGCTAGCTTCTTGGCGGCAAAACCCCCTACTGCACCAACACCACCGCCCCCAATGAGGCTAGGTATAATGTTGCCTACGATAAATGCAGCATAATTTGCTAAGTCTCCACCACCATCAATGTCTTCTAGCCTTCCGACATCAGCAGTATTCTCAGCGGCTTCTGCCATCTGCTCGTCGAAGTACTGCATACCGTCATAGAACCAATCATCGTTACCGACAGCCGATCCAACTAACGCTTTTGCACCACCGGCAAGAGCCTGCAACTGATCTACACCAGCGCCGAAACCCTTACCGAATTCGTTAAGAACTCCGGTTTCCTCTTCTTCCTTGAAGGTTTTTAGACGGGCGTTGTTAAAGTCTTGATTCGCATATATGGGCATTTAAATACCTGAATTAATCTACTGCGTTGAAATATTTGCCTGAGCCAGTACGGGCTAGCTGCTCGGAAGGAGTTAGATACTTTCCCGCACCTCTATTATTGCTCGCTCTTCTAAACGTATCGTTCTTCCAGTTTTTCCACTCTTTATCGTTATCAATCACAGCATTCCCGTTTTCATCTATGCTGAGATACTGTGCCGCTTCCAGAACCTTCGCTCTGGACAAAGGCTTGCCCTCATTAAATCGACTTAGATTTCTAATAACGCCTTGATCTTTAAGTGCGTTATAGGATTGATCTCCAGCTAGAGCTGCCTCAACAGGTTGATAATTGCCCACTCGATTCGACGAATAGTGAGACCTCATCAGCCCTTTGTTTGCAGCAAACTCGCTCATAGTCATGCCCTTAATAGGGCTTGATAGATCTGGGTTTCGTGCTCCATCTATTTCAGCAGCTTTAATGTCGTCAGCGACTAGCTGCAAGAAGTCTCCGTCTTTGCGACCCTCAGTTAAGTCGTAACCCCTTGCATTAATTTCGTTAAGTACTCCACGATAAGGCGCCATAGCGTTTGCGTACTGATAGAACCCGCTGGCGGCTTGAACGGCTTCTTCGACAGACATAAATGCTTTCTCACTGCTAGCTTCACGACCAACAGTCATTGGAGCCTCGTAAGTAAACTGCTCACCTGTCTCAGGGTTCTCAATCAAAACGTCTACTGTGAGTCCTAATGAATTTCCGTCCAGCCCAACATTCGACACCTGCTTGCTCACAACAACGTAGCCCTTGTCTGCATAAGAGCCTGCGTGTTTGTGAGTTTCTGATGTAACTAACTCTCCAACACCAGCCATATTGTTACTGTGAAACACTACGTTAAAAGTATCTCTAAGGGCGGTCTCATCAATTTGGTCAGCCTTACCTTCGGCAATAAGGTCGAGTGTTTGTTTGAGTCTTCCTGCTTGGAACTGAACGTTAGGCTGGGTGACGTAATCCAAGTCCATCAGCGTTCCTCTGGTGGCTTCTGCCATCTCTGCAAGCCTAGCCTGCGTGTCAGCATCGTAAGCAACCTCACCAGTTCTTACCTGCTCTGCCAAGTCCACAAACGACTGAACTCGTGTAGCTGCTACTGAATTTGTTTCTCTTTGACTTCGGCGCTTCTTCTTCAGGTCTAGATCGTCAGTAAGGGTATCTGTTTGCGCGTTCCTAAAATTGGCGTCAGAATTAATTCTGGTTTCGTCCAGACCAAGCTGTTTCTTTTTATTTTCTGCCTCTAAACCCCTTATGCGAGTTTGTTCAGCGGCATTGTCTGTCTGCGCCTTTCGGTATGCAGCCGTAGATTCCCGATCAAGATCACCCTGACGAGCCTGCTCTTCAAGCCTGTCCCGTTGTAACTCACGATCCTTAACGTCACTTATTAGCCCGAAGCCACTTCTAAAACCGTCTGCAAAACCTGCCATGATAAATACCTAGTCGAATAATTTGTTAAGTAAGAAAGCCACGCCTAAGCCAATAGCTATTGGTGTTGCTAATGCCGAGAGCTGAGCCATTGGTCCTGTAGCTGCTACGGCTTCGGATGCTGCGGCAACTTCGCCTGCGGCTGCGACTGCCTCACCACCAGTAGCGACTGCCTCAGTCACCCCAGCAAGATTGTTGATTGCTCCACCAACTTCTGCACCACCTGCCAACACCTCTCCAGTTGCCGTTACCCCCTCAACAGCAGTCGATATGTTGTTTATTCCTCCAGCCGTATTCGCTAACTCGCCACCTTCCATTATGGTTTTAACTGTTTCTCCAGACTTGCCTATCCCCTCCATAGCGGTTCCGATGTTGTTTATCGGACCTGATGCGTCGGTAGCTGCGCTAAGAGCCCCTTGAGCGTCGGACAGTCTTTGGACGTTACCTGCGTGAGCGCCTTTCAGCTTCATCGCTGTCGATGCTCCCTGCATTCCACCAATACCTGCGCCAGTGCCAAGAAGCTGTGATTCCGCCGCCTGCTCCTGTGCCTCAATAGCCATCCTTTGCTGATTCTCAATAGACTCAGATCTAGCTACCGCTGCCATTCCTCTGTTTGCAAGACCTCTAAGACCTTGTCCTACCGCAATCATTGTCATTGTCCTGTACTCCTTGCCTTCTGTGAGATTCCTGATAGAGAGCCTGAAAGGATTGACTGGCGACGATCTGCATCTCTGAGTCTTGTATCGTTAAGTCCACCAACTAAACCACCCACAGCTGTTGTGCTGTTAGATATGTTGCTTCTGTTTTGCAAACCCATTCGAGCCATGTTGCGGTCTTGTTGACCCTGAACATTGGTCACTGCACTTCCCATATTTGAGCGTGTACGTTCCAGATCTGCACCCAAGGACTTGGTGCCTGTTGCGGTGATTTGTCCTGCCAAAAAATCTTCCATCGGGGCAAATCGCGTATTATAGTCTTGAGTCTGAGCCCTAATTAAATCGGCATATAACTGGTCTCCGGGATTGTCTTCGGGACTCATGCCAGAATATCTGTAAGGGTTAATGTTTGAATAAGGATTACTGCCACCCGAGAAGTTGTAAAAGCTACCAACAGCTCCTGCTACTTCTGGGTTTAACATAGCCATATAGCCTCTAAAGTCCATCATTAGCCTCCACCTCCTAAGCCATATCCTGCCGCCATGCCGGCACCAGTACCTGCAATAGATGCAAGACTTTGTGATCTAGCGAAATCTCTTTTAGCCGCTGATCCCGCTCTATCTAAACTGTTCTGCATACGATCAATGTTTCCAGTCATTGCTTGAGTTTGAAGACCCTGACCCATTGCTATTACATTACCTAAACCTTGGTAGGCAGCATCTGTATAACCAAGACCTGCATCTGCACCAGCAAGACCCATACCTCTAGCCTGAGCCTGTCTTAATGCTGATGACTCACCTTGAGCGCGACCAGACATGGGGTCTAATCCCATATTGAATTGAGCGCCTTGCATATCTCCAAAGCCTTGCTCATAGATAGCAGAGGTCTGATTTTGTGCAGATGCCATTGCATCATCAGAAGCACCGTCAGCAAACATTGCTTTAGTGTCATCAATAAACATGTTCTCTAAAGGGACAAACACATCACCGTAACGTCGCAATGCATTAGCTGCCTGCTGAGCTAGCGCCTCTTTACTCTCTAATTCCTTTGGATCGCTTCCGCCACCACCGCCAAAACACATAAGCTAAACCTCTATCTTTAATAAAGCCCCGACTTCACTAAAGCCGTGGCGTTCCAATAACTTCTTATAGCCATCACCCGCTATACCTGACGTGATTCCTAAGGTCACTTGCTTTACTCCTTTCCCTGTAGCCCAAAGTCTGTAACTTGAAATAATCTCTTTAATACTGCTACCAATTCCTTTTCGCCTATCAGGCTTGAATACAAGCCCCAAATCCTCTGCAACTTTTTCGTATGAAAAAAAGCACTCTGTGACGCACCCCATGAACATCCCAACAACTTCGCCGTCATCGTCTGCAATCAACATAAAAATATCCGACAAGGGATTTATTGCTTCTTTGAGCAATCCGTAGAACTTACCGTCAGACCATCCACAGTTTTTGTAACTGCTGTTTTCTTGAAACCACTTACCCAAATCATTGATCTGAGGAAAGTCGTCTAACGACGGATCACGCACGACAATTGCCACTAAAGCCTGCCTTTAATATGTTGGATTTTTATAAGCTATATTCGTGTATAAACGAGTAGCTAATTCGGGGTGAGATGTTCCGGAGGTCGGAGTCCCGCTTTACCCTTATGATACTTTAAAATCAAGTAAATTACTAAAAAAAGTAATTATTACGCTTTGGGGTAGGAGTCTTTTACTTCTTTTATTGCTGTAAAGAACTCACCTGTTTCATTAAGTGTACCGTTGTCTATATCGTGAAACAGTTTGTCTAACTGATTTGCAATGCTTGGGTAAGTTAATGCCCTAGACTCTGCGTATGTAGGCTCTGGAGCTGTTGCCGTAACATACTGAATTACTGTTCCAAACTCGTCATCAACAACATAATCTACTTCATCTCTTGGCAACCTATCCGGAGCTGGTGCATACGCATACCATCCTGACTGGTCCTTCATGCCTGCTTGTGGACCTGCCGTTATGCGTCCCTCACCTGTATCAAATTGAACATAAAGTTGTGTCATTATCGTAGGCTCATAGCTATGCCTTCTAAGGCGTAAATTTTATCCATCACCCAATTTTTGTATGGCTGGCTGCTTGGAACGTAGTACTTGTTCGCGTTGTAAACTCCAATCCTAATTTCAAAATCAACAGCCGAGCTTGTCTTGGTGCCAAGACCGCCACTAATAGAGAACTGATATGGGTGGTAGTCAGACGCAGACCTGAAGAAAAAGTCATTAACCATAGTGTACTGATTGGTCAGGATCTGTCCGAACACAGACATGTTTGTGGTGATTGTTGATGTTGACGCTCTTGTGTAATAAATTCGAGTTCTATCTGTTGATGACGTATAGCCGCTGGATGATGTGTTGCCGTAGGTGTAGCCCATTACCAGTAATGCAGATCCCGAAGAGACAAGGGATGTTACATCTCCAGCCACTTCAAACCAGTAGATAATATAACCAAAGCCGTAATTTTGAGATCCGTGATTGGTTACAGTCCCTAGAGAAGGAGTAGAACTTGATGTGTCGTTTGTTTTCATCCATAGCTCTAATCTGTAGGCGTCGTCATTCTCAAACACACCCCAACCTTCCGCACTGATGTAAGCTCTTTTCTCTACACCGTCCGCCTGAGCAGGAATTTGACCTGTGAATATGACTTGCTCTGCTCCGTTAGGTGCATCAATTGCTACCGCCGAAGATAGAGAGAACGGAATCAGATCATTGATATCACCAGTTATTTGGTCAGCTCTTAGGTTCTCTACTGTTATGTTGGCAGCGTTTATTGTTCCTGAGGTTATCTTGTTAGCTGATATGTCACCTAAGGTTAGTGTGGGAACACCGTTAACGTCCTGCGACGTAAGGAATACACCGTCAATGTTAAGGAGGGAGGTTGATATTTTTCCGCCCGAAATTCTATTTGCGTTTAACTGACCCGTAATGTTTGCAGTATCAATTGTAGCGTTGCCAATCTGTGCTGTAGTAATCGTACCGTTCTTAATGAACGCACCATCCATATAAACGCCGGCAGGGACAATAACATTACCGTTCTCATCCTCTATATCCTCACCTTCAACCGTGAAGGGAACTAAAACCTGAGTGTCATTTATGGGCTCGTTTGAAACTTGAGTCGAAGTAGTCTGAGGATTTACGATGGCGAACCGATCAGCCCTAACAATAAATGCAGAGGTTGGAGTTCCGTCATCATTGCTCGTGTTAGACAACCCGAATCCGGCTATATGTCCTTGGTTGTCTACTTTTACGGAGTACTGTGATGAAAGTCCTGTCTCAGAATCTCCAACAATTTCCTGAGTAGTTTCAATAGCGGCTTTAATTCCGCTTGTTCCATCTTCACCATTAACAACAACTTGCAAGGTGTCAATCTTACTTGCGCCAGTCTGGTCTGTCTCAGACCCAAATACCTCTAGATTTATTTTTGACGCAAAATCAGCTCCAGCTAATAAGACAGCGTTATCTGGATTACCTTGATCCCAAAGTGCTGCTGATAACTGCGAAACTCTAGATGCATTACTATCACCATTCGGAAACACTTCGGTCTGTACTTTGTCAAAAGCCTCGGACGTAGCCAGCTTTAATGTCCCCGACGTATCACTATTAACAAACATAGATGCCGCTATGTTATCGACCTTATCAACCAACGCTCCACTGTTGTTTACCGTCGCATTAAGAGTCCCAAATTGAGCGGCTGTTGCCAAAGCTAGCTGCTCGTTACCATTAGAATCTGTGTCATAAAGAACAGCCCTTAATCCATCTATTCTAGAAGCTGAAACATTTCCATCGGGACCAAAAACCTCTGTTTGTAATGTTGAAAATGCGTCAGCATCCGCAAGCTTCACATTATTATTTTCATCAAATACGGCTGAACTGAGAGCGTCTATTTTAGAAGCTCCTGCCTGAGGGGTTACACCCTCACCGTACACGCTAGTGTTTAATACGGACACAGCACCGGAGGTTGCAGTAAGACCTGTTGTTGGATTTGTTATTGTCGCATCTAACGTGTCTATTCGAGATGAAGTCGCACCAGAAGGCGTTACTCCATTGCCCCAAACCTCAGTTTCTAACAGAGATAAGGCTCCAGCGCCTGCTAACTTAACATTGCCCCCAGAATCAAACATCGCATTATTTAAATCAACCACATCCGACTGAACCGACGTAACAAGACCTGAAGGGGGATCAGTAGAGTCATCGTAAATAGCTGTTACTTTGTTGCTAAGAGCACCTAGAGCGCTGCCTGTAGCAAGTCTTGAGGTATCGTTAGCATTAAATACCTCAGCATCTAGGCTGGTTACTTTTTCCTGTATGGCGCTAATTTGAGTAACCGCGTCTGGGTCATTGGGGTTGTATATTGCAGTTACGTTATTAGTTAACCCGTCTAGCGCATCTACTGTAGCTAACTTAACCTGATTGCCATTAAATACCGCACCTTCCAATGCTGTAGATCTACCTTGTAGCGACTTAACCGCAGACGCTTCATTGGGGTTATCTGGATTATAGATAGCCTCAATACTAGTTGTTAAACCATCAATGGAATTTTGCGTTGCTAATTGAACAACTCCATTAGAATCGAAAACTGCTGACTCAAGATCAGTTACATCGCTTTGAATTGTTTTAACAAGTGATACTGCATCTGGATCGTCAGGGTTATAAATAGCCTCAACAGATGTGGTAAGACCAGACAATGCAGAAGTAGTAGCAAGTAAAACATTTCCGCTAGAATCAAAAACGGAGTTATTTAAATCAGTTATGTCATCCTGAACAGACTTAACAACACTAGCATTTCCGCCATCATAGATTGCAGTAACACTATTGGACACTGTATTTAAAGCAGAACCTGTAGCTAATCTTGCAGACCCATCTGAATTAAATACTTCTCCTTCTAATGAAGTAATATCAGACTGAATTGTTTTTACAACAGACACTTCACTAGGGTTTTCAGGGTTGTAAATAGCTTCCACTTCTGATGAAAGCGCAGATATCGCCGCAGATGTTGCTATTGCTACAGTTCCATCAGCATTAAAAACTGCACCATTTAAAGTTGAAACGTCGTCCTGCACTGACTTAACAACACTGGCATTTGTGCCGTCATAGATTGCAGTTACCGAATTACTTACCCCAGTTAAAGCTGAACCCGTTGCAAGTCTAGCCGAGCCATCCGAATTAAAGACTTCACCTTCAAGAGCAGTTACATCTGTCTGCACAGTCTTAACTACACTAGCATTCGTTCCGTCGTAGATAGCTGTTACGCTGTTGGTAAGTCCAGATAAAGCCGACCCCGTGGCAAGTCTAGCCGAACCATCCGAATTAAATACTTCGCCTTCTAGCGCACTTACATCGGTTTGCACGGACTTAACGACACTGGCGTTAGTGCCATCATAGATCGCTGTAACTGAGTTAGTAAGACCCGACAAGGCTGATCCTGTGGCTAGTCTAGAAGACCCGTCAGAATTAAATACTTCACCTTCTAGGTCGGTAATGTCTGTTTGTACACTTTTAACGACACTAGCATTTGTACCATCGTAGATGGCAGTGACGCTATTAGTCAGACCTGACAGGGCAGTTCCGGTCGCTAACCTTGCGGAACCGTCAGAATTAAATACTTCACCCTCTAAAGCGGTGACATCATCTTGTACGCTTTTAACAACGCTTGCGTTGGTCCCGTCATAAATCGCCGTTACGGAATTAGTTACTCCGGTAAGTGCAGATCCTGTAGCTAATTTTGCAGATCCATCTGCGTTAAATACTTGCCCTTCTAGTGCTGTAACGTCTGTCTGTATTGAGGTGATTGTTCCGGCTTGAGTGCTAACTGTATTTGTTAGACCTGTTAACGCGGTTCCAGTAGCTAAGCGAGCAGAACCATCAGAATTAAAAACCTCACCCTCAAGATCTGTAATATCCGTCTGAGCGCTAGATATGTTATTTCCTTGGGTGGTTACTGTATTTGTTAGGCTTGTTACAGCTGCTCCAGTAGCTAATCTAGCGGAACCGTTGGAGTTAAATACTTCCCCCTCCAAACTTGTCACGTCCGCAGCTATAGAGGTTACCGTTCCGTTGAGATTTACAACGGTGGTATCAAGGGCGGTTAACGCTGAAGATGTGGCTAAACGAGACGACCCGTCGCCATTAAATACTTGAGAGTTTAGAGAAGTAATTGATGCTTGGTTAGATGCAATTCTTGGATCAGCAATACTTACCCAGCTAGAGCCGTCATAATAATAAGGCGCCATATTGTCATCAGAGTCATACCATCTAGAGTTTGTCGCAATCGTGCCGGTTGGTGCTGAAGTCTGAACGTAAACCGAGCTAGTGCCAGACGTTAAATCTGACACAGATGACTGAAGATTGCTTACAGATGTATTTAAAGATGACAGGCTGCTATCAACAGAAGTATTTCTTGAGCTAACAGAACTTTGCAGCGTTGACACGGTACTGCTTAATGATGATGCAGAAGCTGCTGCCGAGTTAGCGGACGCTTGAGCTGTTGCTGCGGCGGACGAGGCTGCCGTGGCGGCAGAAGCAGCAGTGTTTGCTGTAGCCTCAGTATTACCAACGCGGGTTAAAAGATTAGCGCCACTATATGTAGTGGTATACCCAGTATAAGCATCTAACCCATCTATCCTGCCGTCAAGTGTTGGTATGGTAGCAATTGGTGTGGATAGGCTAGAAGCTAGCTCTGAGCTTGTTATCTGATCCGTAAGGATGTCCAGCAAGACTGCGACATCTGTCTGTGTTTGACCCTGCGTTCCAGTAGATGAGTTAAATGGTCCCGCAACACCGTTCTGGTTTACAGCTCTTACCCAATAGAAATAAGTCTTTCCTCCGCCAACAGCATCTGAAAATATGCCGTTGAATCCTGATACCTGACCCGCAAGAGTCGCGTCAGCAACAGAGTCTGAGGTATACCGAAACACCTCAGTGTACGCATGCCCCGTGTAAATCTCGAGATTCCACGTAAGCAATATGTTTTGAAAGGCACCACTTGCAGACAGGGACGTAGGAGCTGGAGGAGTCGCGTAAGTCGTTGCGGTTGTTGTTGGCGCTAAGCCTGACGACCCACCAGAGAACGTACTCGACCCTGCCGCTAACTTTACAATACCACTATCAAGAAGGTCTCTAGCAGTCAAAGCCCTATCTAGAGGGTCACCTGTATAGCCGCACAACACATCAAGATTGTTCTTGATAGTTTCGCCAAATCTTTTATCTTGCCCAGCCCATTTTGGCGGTACTGGCATATTGCCTTTTCTAGCCACCTATTTCCTCCGGACTCTCATATACACATACTTCATTAATAGGTACTGAGCCTGCTAGTTCTATTTCGAACTCGTTAGCTTTGTAACCTGATGGCAATCTAAAGGTGTTACTATTTGTAACACTTTGGGTATGTTTGAGAACACCGTCTGCATATAGCTTCATAGTAGGATTAGGGCTGTAGCTATCACACTGTACTTTAGCTACTGCTGGGTTGATTGGTCTGGGGGTGTAAAATTTCTTTCCCCGCCAAACAAAATTTGAGTCTGCACTTCCTTCAGCAAACTTTACAACGCTACCCCCAACCACTAAATAAAGCTGATCATTCTCTAAATCGTTAAATCCAGCCGTTGCATGGAAGTCTAGTTTTACAAAAGAATTCTTTCCTCCCCTTGGGTCGAATATAAATCCTTTGCTTTCTGAGCTGTTAGTGTAGAAGGCGATGTAATGACCCTCCCACTGAAACGCTACAATTGAACTGGGCGTGTATTCCTGCCACTGATCTCTAGTTAGCGACTGCTCTGTAATAAGGCTTAGTCCGTTATCGTTAGCCATAACAATACCGTCAGGAGATGCGTACATAACAAACTCACCCATATCGACAACAGATCTTTTAGCGACACATGACAAAGAACTGTCTACCTCCATCATGCTCATGGAAGAGGGGTCTAGACCCTGAATGATTGCTGGCTTTTCTTTTGTAAGAACCAACAAGCCTGTATTAAGGGGCGCTAGTGCAACGATGTCAGACTTAACTGTTAGCTTGTACTCATCAGGAAAAGCATGAGGCTGAAACGCCTCACTAAATGAAACTGTTTGACCAGAGAAACCTGCAAGGATTCCGTTAGGCATAGACACTAGACCAAGCAAGGGACCATCTTTATGATCTGCCGCGTCATCATCTGGTGGAGCATCAAACGTCGAGGTCGGAATCTCTTCACCCAAATTCACCTCAGTCACAGTATCAGCGAATGTATCTGTCGCTATAGGAACGTCCTGAACAAACCTATACGTTCCCCCTGCGTCCGTTCTGTAAACCCGCTTAAGAGTCAGGTTGTAATTACCAGAAGGGTTGGGTGGGAAATCTAAGGTGACAGTTTGGTCTGTGTGAACATCCACTACTTGAGCAGCTTCCGCATCACAATTGACACCTTCCTCACCGTACGCAGAAACGTACGTAAAAATGTACGATCTTGACTGCGGAACTTCTGTATCAACGTTGTTTGATGTTGTTGGGGACAGTGTTACGGACGTCAGGTCTGCTGGCTTTGGGATGCCTAAGCGATAGTACTGACTGGCTCCCACTATAGAAGCGGTGGTCATTTGAGGATAAGTAAAACCGCTAATATAAATTCTTTCGTGCGGGTCTTCTGCAACAGGAGACCTTACGATGTTTATATCATAGTTGCTGCCCATCCATATCGAGCTGCTATATCTAAACAAGGTTTTTGTTTGAGAAGATATTGTGTATGACCCGACAACAGAAATGGAAGCCGATGCATTGGTTTTCCAAGGCTCTAACCTACCAGAATCAAGTCGGCAGTTAGTAGCAATCTGTGCCATATCATCCGGCAGTAAGCGAGCATACACCTTAGGTGCCTGTCCGCTAAATGTTTGCAGCTTAAAACCTGCCATTACTTTTTATCCTTCTTGTTCATGACACCTTCAAAGGCGCCACCACCAAAATAGAAACCCACAATCGTTAACATGATCCAGTCAATCTTAAATGCTGAAATTATTTCTTGAACTGCGGTTACATCTTTGTCCAAAAAAAACAACACCAAAATCATTAGGTATGACGCTACAAAAGTGAATCCAAATATAAGAGCTAAGTATCTCTGCGCTACTTTAAATGGGGCGTAGCTGGTAAGGAGGTCTGTCTTTGCCTTAGTCTTTGCTTCAATCGCTTCAGTCTCGGACGTGTGAAAGCTATCAATAAGGTCAAGCCCTTTGCTAACTACGTCTCCACTTCCCAATATCTGACTAAGGATGCCCATGACTACTTAGCCGATAACGGTCCAGTTGTCACAAACCGCAAAACGGTTACACAGCTTGCAATAATGCAACCAACAGCTGCCTGACCTGCGGGGCTAACAGGTAAGAACCCGACATAGCCTTGTAGGATAGACAACACTGCCAGTGCGATACTGAACTGTACTGTTTTGCTTTTGAGTGATTTAAGAATTAGATCCATTACCAAGGAACCTCTGCTACTATTGACGGAGCCTTTGACTCTGCAATCTGGTTAGCAATAGATTCCTCAATGGAAGTCACTTGCTCTTCGCCCATACTGTCTTTGCACCACTGGATAGCGGTTGCTTCTTCGATGTCTGCAAAGGCTACAAAGCCATCTGCATCGGGGTCTGGAGTGAAACCAGAGGTTCCATAAGAACTACCATAGTGGGTTACAGCGTCATCTCCAGTTCCTACTTCTTCGCTGTCTGATACACGCCAATGAGCAACGATGACACCATCGTTTGATGTGTTGCGTTCTAGGGTTGAGATTGTCCAAGTTACTGCCATTTTTCTATACCTCTGTTAAAGATGCTTGATATGCGGCAATAACCGCGTCTGTATGTACAGCGGCACATATAGCTTGCACCTCTGTAGATTCGTTACTGTAGTCATCACCTGCGCTAACTACGTGTCTGTGGTAGCCAGAACTTAGTTCTACGCCATCTTCCATAACGGCTGTTTTAGTTCGTACCTGTACTGCGCGGTGTTCACCAACTACCTCAATCTTGTCCTCTGATATTACTTTTTCTAAAGCCATTGTATTGCTCCTGTCTGTGCCTACCGTCCGATAGGCGTATGGGGTTTATGCTGTTGTGCGATAAGTTATGGAAAATCTAATTGATGAATTCGCTGACAAAATAGTATTTATCTGCGCCCAACCCCAGCCAGCGCCAGTTGTTGCTGGACCTAAAAACCCCAGCCTATTTGCGTTGTAAACTGTTAGCTTGTAGTTACCAGCGTCTAAATTAAAGACACTGAAAGTGTGGCTACCAACTGGAGTGTCTTCAATAGCGGTAAAAGGCAAGTCGTCAATAAGGAAAAAGTTGTTTGTGCCATCTGTCATTGCGTTGATATGAAATGCGCCAGTTACATGGACTATGTTACCAACTTTTGTATAATTACCAGACCTTGAGTGGTATGTGAGTGTAGGGTTTGTCCCTGAATCGACAATTACGTTAGGAGTCCAAGTCCCCTCCTCATAGTCATCCAAAGTTTCTGAAGTCATACCAGAAGCATTACTGCTTGCACTGAAGTTGATACCTCTGCCGCTACCCATCTGAATGTCACCCGATAGGACTTTTACATCACCGTTGAAGTGAGCAACGCCATCAGAATCTATTTTCATGCGTTCTGCGCCAGACGTATTTCTAAATATCATGCCGTTACTAGGATGGTCAAAATATGCAAAGTCTGTTGAGGGGCTTACAAATATTTGAGCATTAGAAGCATTGTCGGCAGTTGATAAATTGATTGTCCCTGATAGGTAAGCGTCACGCCAACGAGCAGAAGAACCACTAAAACCTAAATCAACCGCATTGTCAGTGTTAGGGTATACACTTGAGGTACTTACATTAAATACTGCTGAACCATTAGCTCCTAGTTGCAAATTTTGGTTCGTTCCAATTAAAGTAAGTTTATTACTAGCACCAACACCAATACTACCTACGCTTGCTCCGTTTTTTCGGAGGTCTAAAATGCTTCCATCGTTTGTGTTCCTGTTTAAAAACAAAGGTATCCCACTACTACGGCTGTGTGTAGCGTAGCCTTGTGAAGCTATAGAATG
>Ga0213861_10000747_pt1 | contig 28845 bp, 30 predicted proteins | sample PICome_4_FD_160110 | JGI IMG/M metagenome (GOLD analysis project Ga0213861, IMG submission 160110) | Coastal seawater microbial communities near Pivers Island, North Carolina, United States - PICO131 | ecosystem: Environmental > Aquatic > Marine > Coastal | place: USA: North Carolina... | reverse complement strand
TGCCATGCTTTCTGTCTTCCGTTTGCTTCGTGCAGCCCTTGTGGGCCGCTGGTGTTTAGGCCCCCGTAGGTGCCCGATGAATTTGGGTTTCCCCAAACGACACCACCCCAGACGAATCTGGGGTGAGTGGCGATGAAGGCTGATAGCAGGGGGCGGGGAGGGAGGCAAGAGGGCCAAGGCAAGGTTTCAGGAGCTTTTTGTGCAGCTCCGGCTGTGCCGCCCAGTTGATATTACGCTCGGATATCGGGGGTTCAGACGGCTTCTTAAAGTAACTCCAAGCCTGATTGACAGTGCGTGTCATGAAACCTGAAAGCGCTGTGTCTAGATACCTATCCCAAAAAGCCCCTAAAAGAACCGTCCCCGTACCAGCGGGCTGTCCAATAGGCCGTCCAAGATCAACTTAATCGAGATGATCATCAAGGCCCAGGTGACGAGCTTGAAAAACAGGGCTTCGGGAATTTTTTTAACCCAAAATACCCCGAGATATACCGCAAGCGCAGCGGGGAGCATTAAAAAGAGTGACACGAAAGAGCTTTGCATATTGACTTGCCCAAGCCAAATATAGGGGATCAGTTTGATGGCGTTGCAATAAGAAAAGGCAATGACCGAAGTCCCAACGAAGACTGTTTTTTGCAACTTCAATGGTAGGGTAAAAATTTGCCAAGGCGGGCCGCCGTTGTGGCTGATGAAGCTGGTGAAGCCGGCAATGGTTGTCCAGAATAATCCCCGACCTGTATGGATAGATTTTTTGGCAGGATCGCCCCTTTGCGTGAGCATCCGCAGGGCAAAAAGCCCGCCCATCAGGCCAATCAGCACCGTGATCAGCCAATCGATGATGAGATGCGCCGTAACACTGCCAATCCCCACACCCAGGGTCATTCCTATTGCAGCGATTTTCAGCACCTGGCGGTTATACTCTCGACGATAGGCGACCAGCGCAAAGGCATCGGAGACGATGTAGACCGGCAGAAGCAAGCCGGCGGCGGCAATGGGCGACATGAACAGCGACAGGCTCGGCACGGCCAAGGCCGCCACAACCGGAAGCCCCCCTTTGCCGAGCCCAACCGCAATTGCTGACAGGGTTGCGAAAAACCAAAAGCCAAGGCTGTAGTCCATCGAAATTTTTCACTCTAAATTAAACGGCAGAGGCGACAGTCCCTGCGGTTGCGCTGCGCTTTGGGATCTATATGACCGGACAAAGTCCGCCATCAAGATTTACGGCTGTGCCGGTGATGTATGAGGCCCGTTTCGAACTCAAAAACGCTACTAGATCGGCATATTCTTCAGCCTCACCCATCCGACCCATTGGAATTTTTTGGGAGAAATTTTCGTATATTGAACTCGGATCGCCATTTTCAGCCCGGCGGATCCATTGCATGGATTTCAAATATCCAATGCAAATGGCATTGACGCGGATGTTGCTGGCGGCAAATTCCTGCGCCAAAGATTTGGTTAAATTTAACCCCGCGGCGCGCATGACGCTTGTGGGTAACGCGCCGGCATTCGGCGCCTTGCCGCCACCAATGCTGGCATTGACAATAGCCCCGCCACCCCGCTCCGCCATAATCGGAATGGCTAGCCGCGATAAGCGCACGGCTGCCATGACCTTGAGATTAAAATCTGACATCCACAGATCATCCTCCACCAAAGCCAAACCCATGGCAGCGGATGCGCCGGCGTTATTGATTAAAATATCGATCCCGCCGTGATGGTGCAGAATTTCAGTGATCAGCGCGTCACAGTCATCGGAATTTGTGACATCCGCGCGCAGTCCGACAACCTGGCCGCCTTGATTGCTTGAGGCTTGCACCGCGGATGTGATGTCTTGTGCGGCCCGTTGCGCATGGGCAGCCCGCCGGCCGCAGATCACGACCAAAGCCCCTTCCAGCGCCAACCGGTGCGCCGCAGCGCGCCCCAAGCCATCGCTGCCACCGGTCACAAGGGCCACTTTACCGCTTAGTCCTAAATCAAACACAGCTCTCTCCTGTTACGAGGCGCAGATATCTTTTTTGCCGCCTTGACGAAAAGGCTGGCCCAAATGCTGGGGTAACGCAAGCCACCGCCCGACTTGCGGCAAGAAGGCCGGTGATACATGGGAAGTATGTAACTAGTTTTGGAATTAGTTATGAAAAAAGTGATGATTTGGGCCGTTTTTGCAACCGTTTTAACGGCATGTCTGCACTCCCAGCCCGAGCAGGCGTCTGCGCCAGAGCCCGCTGCTCAGCCCAAAAAGGTGGATCTTCAAAAATTGCTGGATCAATTCGATATTTCCGGTGCCTTTGACTGGCTCAACAGCCATCGCGCCGCCAATAAAAATAAGGAAGCTGGCGAGTAACTGCGCCAGGCATCCCCGAAAACAGTCATCGCGTCCGAGTGGCCGTCTTGACTGCAGTTGCGCCCCGAAGTGTCAATATATTGTGGATAAGTCGGCCGAACCCACAGGATAAGGGTCCTTGGCGTTGACTCCGCCCCTTGCGCTTCGGCACACTCATATCAGAAGAATCACGAGGGCGAGTTTCGGTGCGGTTTTCTAAATTAAGGTTGAACGGGTTCAAAAGCTTTGTGGACCCCACAGATTTGATTATTGCAGATGGGTTGACCGGGGTGGTGGGCCCCAATGGTTGTGGGAAATCAAATTTACTCGAGGCATTGCGCTGGGTTATGGGCGAGAACCGCCCGACGGCCATGCGGGGTGGCGGTATGGAAGATGTGATCTTCGCGGGAACGGCCACACGTCCGGCCCGTAATTTTGCAGAAGTCAGCTTGCAAATCGATAACTCCAATCGCCTGGCGCCGGCGAGCTTTAATGAAAATGATCTTTTGGATGTGGTACGCCGCATCACCCGTGATATTGGCTCTGCTTATAAGGCCAATGGTAAAGATGTGCGGGCGCGGGATGTGCAAATGCTCTTTGCCGATGCCAGCACCGGTGCCCATTCTCCTGCCCTCGTTCGGCAGGGCCAGATCAGTGAACTGATTAATGCCAAACCCAAGGCCCGCCGTCGTATTTTGGAAGAGGCGGCCGGGATATCGGGTCTCTATGCCCGGCGGCATGAAGCCGAGCTGAAATTGCGCGGCGCTGAAACGAATCTTTCGCGAGTTGATGACGTGATCGAACAATTGGCCAATCAACTCTCCCAATTGGCGCGGCAGGCGAAACAAGCCGCTCGATATCGGGAGTTGGGGGCCAGTCTGCGATTGGCCGAAGGGCTCTTACTCTATCGCCGGTGGCAAGAGGCAGAAGAGGCCCGCGCAGCAGCCGAAGAGGCTCTGCGTGCCGGCACGCTGACCGCGGCGCAAGCCGAAACCGCGGTTCAGAAATCTGTGAAGGCGCGGGAAGTTTGCGAGGCGGCTCTGCCTCCTCTGCGTGAGGAAGAGGCCATCGCCAATGCGGTGTTGCAGCGGTTGAATGTGCAAAAAGACACGCTCAGCGATCAAGCGACACGGGCTGAGCAAACCATACACACTTTGGAACAACGCATCGCCCAGCTGGCGGCCGATATGGTGCGAGAGCAAAGCTTAAATTCCGATGCAGGTGACACAATCGCGCGTCTGCGCGCGGAACTGGCAGAGCTTGAAGAGGCTGGGGCGGGGCAGAGCGAGAAAGTAGAAAAAGCGGCCGGCGAGGCCTCCCAAGCGGCAGCGGTGTTGCATGATCGTGAATCGGAATTGTCCCAGATCACCGAAGACGTCGCGCGGCTGGCCGCCAGCCATCAATCAGCCGATCGGTTCTTTGAGGATGCTCAAAAACGCTTGACCAAGGCTGAAGCCGAAGAACTCAATGCCAAGGATGCGGTGGCTGAGGCCAGCACACAGGCCAGCGCCGCCGCCGCCGCCTATGAGAAAGCCCATATCGACGAGGCGGCCGCAGTTGAGGCCGTCGCGCAGGCTGAAACGGCTTTGGCTGAGGCTGAGGCACGTCGTGCGGACTGCCTGAACCAAGAAAACAGCGCCCGAACTGCCAGATCTGAGGCGAATGGGGTAGTCAATGCGTTACAGGCGGAAGTGTCTGCTCTGGCGAAATTGGTGGAACGCAATCGCGGTCAGGGAGATCAGGTGCTTGACCAAGTGCAAGTTGATAACGGATATGAAAAGGCTTTGGGCGCCGCGTTGGCCGATGATCTCAAAGCCCCGGCAGTGACTTCTGAGGGACGTTCGGGCTGGGCGCAGCTTCAGGAGTATGACACCCCGCCGCGCTTGCCAGAGGGCGTTGAAAGTTTTGGGCAATACGTTTCTGTTCGCGACGTGCTGAACCGCAGGATTGCACAAGTTGGCCTTGTGACAGCTGACGAGGGCGCGCGGCTGCATGGGTCTTTGTTGCCGGGGCAAAGGCTGGTCAGCCGAGATGGGGATCTGTGGCGTTGGGACGGATTTCGCGCTCAAGCCAAGGATGCGCCTTCGGCGGCGGCTTTGGCGCTTGAGCAACGCAATCGCCTTGAGGCATTGCAAGTGCAATTGACTGCGGCGCAGGCGGCGGCAAGCGAAGCGGAAACCGCTCATCAAGCGCTGGTTGAGCAATTGCAAGCCCTGACCAAAACTGACCAAGAGACCCGCCAGGCTCGACAGGTCGCAGATCGTATGATGGCCGATGCGGGGCGTGCAGTGTCTCGGGCTGAGGCGGAACGCAATCTTGCCGGTGGACGTGTTGAGGCGCTGGCATTGGCGGTTACGCGCTACGCGGAAGATGCGGGAGAAGCCCGCGTGCAGTTGCGTGAAGCGCAAACCCTTCGGGAAGGTTTGGAAGATCTTGCTGCGGCGCGGGCACGGGTGGAAGACATTCGCCTGACGGTTGAAGCCAGCCGCGTCACCATGATGAGCCGACGAGCGGCTCATGATGAGCTGCGAAATGATGGGGAAGCGCGAGTCAAGCGTATTGCGGCATTGACCAAAGATCTTGGTAGCTGGCAGCAGCGTTTGGGAAACGCCAAAACGCGCGCTGTCGAACTGGAGCAGCGCCATAGCAAATCTGAATCGGAATTGGCGAGCGCGCTCGCAGAACCCGATAACATCAGACGTCAGCGTGCAGAACTTATCTCCGCTCTGGAGGACGCTGAAACCCGCCGGAAATTGGCCGCTGATGACTTGGCGATGGCTGAGACGGAGATGCGTGAGGCGTCTGAGGCCGAGCGGGATGCAGGTCGCCTGGCTACAGAAAGCCGTGAGAAACGGGCTGGCGCTGAGGCGCGTTCTGAGGCGACTTTGGTGGCTGCGGATTTGGCAGCGGAGCGTATTCGTGAGGAGTTGCAAACGGAGCCGCAAAGCCTGCTCGAGCAATTCGAGGTGGATCCTCAAAAAATGCCGCCTGCTGAACAGGTGGAGGCGGAAGTGGTGCGTTTGCGCCGACAGAGAGACGCGCTTGGTGCGGTCAACTTGCGGGCGGAAGAAGATTCTCAAGAAGTGCGCACGGAATTTGACATGCTCACCAAAGAGAAAACCGATTTGGAAGAGGCAATCAAAACGCTTCGCGGTGGGATTGCAAGCCTTAACAAAGAGGGGCGCGAACGTTTGTTGACCGCTTTTGATGAGGTGAATCGTAACTTTGGCACGCTATTTTCGCATTTGTTTGGCGGTGGTGAGGCCAATTTGGTTTTGGTGGAAAGCGATGATCCGTTGGATGCTGGGCTTGAAATTTTGTGTCAACCACCAGGTAAGAAACTCTCAACCCTTTCGCTCTTGTCGGGTGGCGAGCAAACTTTGACGGCGATGGCGCTTATCTTCGCGGTCTTTTTGGCCAATCCGGCACCGATTTGTGTTTTGGATGAGGTGGATGCGCCCTTAGATGATGCAAATGTCACAAGATTTTGCGATCTGCTCGATGAGATGACTCGCAGGACTGACACGCGGTTTTTGATCATCACCCACCATGCGGTGACCATGGCCCGTATGGACCGTCTGTTTGGTGTGACGATGGCGGAGCAAGGTGTCAGCCAGTTGGTTTCGGTTGACCTAAAGAAAGCCGAACAACTGGTGGCTTAGCGCGTTGGAGTGCTGCAAGACGACCTTACAGCCGAGCAAGCAAACTTGGGGTCGGCCACGCATCGGCGGGTAAGTTGAGCCTTTCTTGCTCTGCTTGCACAGCCGCGCGGGTTTTGGATCCTAAGATCCCATCGATTTTACCAACATCATGGCCGCGGGCGACTAGTTTTTTTTGCAACGCTCGCATGTCTTGCCCGGTCAAGCCCGCTTCTGGCGTTCCGGGATCAAACCGCGGGGCGCCCGACAGCAGCGTAGCGAAATAGGCGGCTGTGGTGACATAGACCAAGCTCTGGTTCCATTCAAAGTAGACGTTGAAATTTGGATAGGTCAAAAAGGCGGGACCCTTATGTCCAACTGGCAGCAACACAGAGGCCTGACCAGCGCTAGGCTGCAACGGGCCATGCCGTCCTGTCACCCCAAGCGCCTGCCAGCGCGCGACGGGCAGGCTTTTGTCCAGCCCGGTAAGGGTTAGATCAAGATTTCCAGGCAGTTCAATTTCTTGCAACCAGGGGGCACCGGCTTGCCAGCCCAATCGGCGCAGCATATGACCGCCACTCATCAGCGCATCTTCAGCAGAGTTTTGCAGATCAACGCGGCCATCGCCATCCCCGTCGGAGCCACTGTCCAGAATGTCTTCGGGCAGCATTTGGATCATGCCAATCTCACCGGCCCATGCGCCTTTGGTTTCACGCGGATCAAAATCACTGCGAGTATATAGCTCTAGCGCTGCAAAAACCTGTGGGCGAAACAACTCAGGGCGCCGGCAATCCTGCGACAGTGTGAGCAGCGCATTGAGCGTGTTGAAATTGCCTTGATTGACACCAAAATCTGTCTCAAACGCCCAAAAGGCCAGCAAGACCCCCGGTGGTATCCCGTAATCATGCGATAGCCTGTCAAAGACTACGGCGTATTTGGCAGCATTTTTTTGTGCATGCACCAAGCGATGCTGCGAGATCAATGCATTAGAGAAGCTGATGAAGTCTTTTTGGAACACCCCTTGCCGGCGGTCTGCCTGGATGACTTTGGGGTCTTGTTCTGCGTCGTTAAAAAAGCGCGTTACCAAGGATCGCGGGTAACCCATTGCAACGGCCTCTTGCTTTATGCCTTTGATAAACCCTGCCCAATCCGTGCCGCAAGTGGCAGAGGCCAGGCTGGCGTAACACAAGAAGACACAAGATAAAAAAAGGCGGTGCATGTCAAATCTCCAATAAAAACCCCAATGCGATTAGGCCTTTTTTAGAGCAATAACGCAAGGCTCATGCCCGCCACCAAGAGCGCCATCGCGGCCCAGGTGCGCCAGAGTGTTTGAATAGATTTTTCAATCTCAACCGGACCGATGTTTTTGTGGCCAGCCGCGTTGACCCAAGGAAATTTTTCGAAATTTCCCTCATAGCTGCGCGGACCTGAGAGGCTAATATTGAGCGCATAGGCCATCGCGGCCTCGGGCCAGCCGGCATTTGGGGATCTGTGCAATTTGGCCTCAGAGATAATGGTGTCCCAAGAGGTGCGGCACCCGGTCATCAGCCAAATACCAAAGGCGGACAGTCGGGCCGGTGCCCAATTTAGAAGATCATCCAGTCGGGCGCAGGCCCAGCCAAAATCCTGATACGTCTCGTTTTTATAACCAATCATACTGTCTGCTGTATTGATCATTTTGTAGAGGATCACCCCGGGCAAACCTGCCAGGGCGAACCAAAAAACCGGCGCGACGATCCCATCGGAAAAATTTTCTGCCGCGCTTTCTATGGCGCCGCGTGCCACTTGCGGGGCATCCATCTCAGCGGTGTCACGTCCAACAATCATGGCCACACTTCTGCGCCCGGCGGCAAGGGATAGCCGCAGCGACTGTGCCACGTCTTGCACATGCTGCATCAACGATTTTTGTGCCACGAGTATCGCCGTGACCAAAATTTCGGCTGCCGGCCCAAGTTGTGCCAAGAGCAGCCCGAAAAGCCCGGCGAGCCCCGTCAGCCCAATGCATAAGATCACGCCTTTTGGTTTTTGATGGGGTGCGTGATTGAGCATGCCTGTGGCGCGCCCGATGAGATTGCCCATAAGCACGGCCGGATGCGGCAGCCGTGACCAAAGCCACTTTGGCTCGCCGAACAGCGCGTCCAAGAGAAGGGCCAAAAACAAGGTCATAGGGCGGCCTCCAACCGCTCCCACTGCCTCTGCGGTGGCAGTCCAAGGCGGATCCATGTCCGACTGTAAGGAAAGATCCGGGTCAAGATCTTATGTTGAGTCAACTGGTAGTGCAGCTGCTCAGCGACCGCGACTTCATAGGTGCGAAACAACGGGCAGCTGCCCATTGGACGGGCGTCTACACGCCGCATCAGTCGGTCGAGACGTTCCGCATCTGCGGTCAGCCGGGCCCGGGTGTGATCGGCCCAAGCGGTGTCGTTCAGTGCCACTTCGCCGATTTTCAACGCGATCCCAGAGACCGGCCAGGGGCCAAGTCTTTGCCGCAGAGAGTCGATCAATTTGGGATCTCCAATCGCAAATCCCAACCTTAACCCAGCCAATCCCCAAAATTTTCCAAAACTTTTTAATATTATATGTCCGGGCTGTGTGGCTTGCGCGATATGGCTTTGCGCCGGAGCGATATCGCAAAAACTTTCGTCAATCACCGTCAAGGGCGCCGGCGGAATCTGAGGTTGGAATGTGCCGGTTGGGTTGTTGGGGTGGACCACGACACGGGCCACAGGTGCGGGCGCCTGCTCTTGTACGTCCCAGCCATGAAACCGAAAGGCGGCGGTATGTTCATTATAGCTGCGCAGGGCAATCTCGGCTTGACCTGCAGGCTTCAGTGCAGGAATTTGCGCAATGGCGGCGGAGCATCCCGCGACGGGGAGAACATCCGCCTGCGCTGGCACCCGCCAAAATCGCCTTGCGGCGGCACAGAGCGCTGCATCTGCGCCATTATCAGGCAGGGCGGCCCACTCATTCGGAGTCAGATCGAGGCCGGTTAGCGGGTAACTTTCGGGATTGATCCCAGTGGATAGATCCAGCCAATCGCCACGCGCGCCGCCAAATTCGGCTGCTGCCGCGTCAAGACCGCCACCGTGATCCCGCCCATTTCCTGCCATTAGTCCGTGTCCGGCAAAGGGGTCATGCGTGTGGTGAAATGGCCCTTCACCGCTTGCGGCCAATCCCGGTAGGGCACCTGGCCGGTGTCTGAGGCTTGATGCAAGGCTGCATAATCTACGATGGCTTGCGCATTTTCCGCGCTTGGTTCAAATGTTCCCAAGACATAGGAGAGTTTTTCTGGGGCCTGCACCGCCACATTGCAGGCCCGCACACAGCCCATCATACACGACACACGCCGGGTTTTCACGCCTGCGGTCCTGGCGCGGGCTTCGATTAAATCTGCGAATAGTTCGCCATCGGTACGGGGCTGGCTCTCTGGTATCCAGCCCTCGCGCTTGCAGGTGTCGCAAATGGTTATCCATGAGGTCATTGGGTTCTCCCGCAAGTGACAGATCTTGGCGAATAGTTGCGTTGACTGCAGCAAAAACGCAAGGGTTGGTTGCTGGTTAATTGCCGCGCCCATGGGGCGCGTTCCAGTCGATCTCTGGATTGATTGGGATGATGCGATTGGGGTTAATCGTATCATGGCTGTAATGGTAGTGACGGATGATATGGTTCATATTCACCGTTTCGGCGATGCCTTCGTATTGATAGAGCTCGCGGGTATAGGCCCAAAGATTAGGATAATCTATAATGCGCTTGCTGCTGCACTTGAAATGCAGGTGATAGACGCTGTCAAAACGCAGGAGGGTTGGGAACAAGCGCCAATCGACCTCGGTGAGCCTATCTCCCATGACATAGCGGTTGCGGGCTAGGTGTGCTTCTAGCCAATCTAATGTGTCGAACAATGGTCCTACTGCTGCATCATAGGCAGCTTGGGTGGTGGCAAATCCGCAGCGGTAAACCCCGTTGTTGAGTGTATCATAAATGCGTTGGTTGAATGGCTCCATCGCCGCGTGCAGCTCTTGGGGGCAAAAATCCATCGTATTGCCGGTCAGCCCATCAAAGGCGGAGTTGAACATTCGGATGATTTCTGAACTCTCATTCGATACGATGGTCTCTTTATGCTTGTCCCATAGAATCGGAACAGTGACGCGACCACTGATTTTGGGATCTGCACGCAGGTAAATATCACGGGCAAATGGCAGGCCAAACAGCCGGTCGCCCGTTGCCCCAGCGCAGTCATTCTTGAAGGTCCAGCCGTCAGACAACATATCAGGATGCACCACGTCGACACTTACATGCGCGGTCAAACCTTTAAGCTTCCGAAAGATCAACGTGCGATGCGCCCAAGGGCAGGCCAAGGAAACATAAAGATGATAGCGTCCGCTTTCGGCCTGAAATTCAGTACCGCCATTGGCAGTTATCCAGTTGCGAAATTTCGCAGTGGAGCGCTCAAAAGCCCCTCCTGATTTTTTGGTGTCATACCAAATATCATGCCAAACACCGTCTACCAACTGTCCCATCACTCGCTCTCCAACCTTGCTGCGCCCTGGTCATCTAACCCAGGGTTGCGGCGCTGGAAATGGCAAAACTGAACTGGAGAGTTTGGATAGAGGAACCTGCCACGGCAAAGGCTAAGGTATTGGCCGGCAAACCTTGCCAAACTTCCGGCTGGTTCTCCGTTATAGTTAGAGCTTCCAATTTTTCATCTTTGGGTAAGAATCCACCCGGTTCAAAGAAAATCTTATAACGCAATCTTCAATGGCTAATTGCATGGTCATTGCAGATTTACTTATCTCAACATGATGTAAAAAATATAACAGTTGCATGCGGTGGCACTGTTTCAGAATATTGTTCGTCAAGAGAATTAAACCTGTTTTGAGGGGTGCACTCGGATTTTTGGACTTGGGAGCACTGTGGCCGGGTGCCACAAAACGTCGCTTGCGGGTGCCGTGCGGTCGGGAATCCATTTGCCCCCAGCGCTGCAATGGCATAGCAGGAGCTAGACGGCGTCGAAGGACCGGAGAGGAGCATGGTGTTGGGTTGACCCAAATTGGGGATGCAGACTGTGATCGTCGGATAAAACCGCACAACTGATGTGCGGCGGTGCCTTTGACCTAAACGATTAAAGGACCAAAATATGACCCGGTGTCTGTTATTTGTAGCCTGTCTTTTGCCTGCGCCGGCTTGGGCGCATTTGGGGCATGTGGAGGCCATGGCTGGCCATGACCATTGGATCATTGCCGCCGCCATCGCAGCGGCGCTCGCAGCCGGGGCCATCGGCGCACTGAAAGGGTCTCAAGAACAAGGCAGTGAGGGTGAAGAGCCCGAACCACAGGAGGCGTGAGATGAGCAAAATTGGTGTCATGATTTGTGGCCACGGATCACGCAGCCAAGCGGCCGTGGATCAATTTAGCGTGCTGGCTGAAAAATTACCTGCCTATCTGCCGCCGGAATGGGCAGTTGAATACGGCTATTTGGAATTTGCCAATCCTGTAATTCGGGACGGGTTGGATCGGCTCCGCGCCCAGGGATGTGACAAAATTTTGGCCGTTCCTGGTATGCTCTTTGCCGCGATGCACTCCAAGAATGATATCCCGACCGTGCTGAATACCTATGCGGCCAAGCATGGGATCGACGTCAGCTATGGCCGAGAATTGGGCGTGGATCCTAAGATGATCGCCGCGGCTGGCGGCCGGGTGCAAGAGGCGATCGCGGCGGCCAATGCGGCCCATGGGGAGGTCCCGATGCATGAGACTTGCCTGGTTGTGATTGGGCGCGGTGCATCTGACCCTGATGCCAATGGCAATGTAGCAAAAATTGCGCGTATGTTGCACGAAGGGCTTGGCTTTGGCTGGTGTGAAGTTGGCTATTCGGGCGTGACATTCCCCTTGGTTGAACCCTGCCTGCAGCACGCAAGCAGACTTGGTTATAAGCGGATTGTTGTGTTCCCTTATTTCCTCTTTTCCGGCATATTGATCGATCGAATTTACGGCTTCACCGATCAAGTTGCTGCGGAACACGCCGATATTCAATTTGTAAAAGCTGGATACTTGAACGACCATGAACAAGTGCTGGCGACCTTTGCGGAACGGATCACCGAGCAAGTTGGAGAAATTCCACCACCAAATTGTGCCATGTGTAAATATCGCACCCAGGTTTTGGGATTTGAGACTGAAGTGGGTGCGGTTCAGGAATCGCATCATCATCATGTGGAAGGACAAGGCGCCTCAGCGCCCGGCTCGAATGTTGAGGATTGCAAGCTCTGTGACAGCTTCTGCACAGGTTTGTGCCGATTGGAGAAACAGGCCAAAGGGCACGATCATCATCACGGCCACAGCCATGACCACAGCCACGATCACGGGCATGGACACAGTCACAGCCATGAACATGTGCATGCGGAATATCCTCATGCGGATCATCCGCATGGGCCTCAAAGCGCGCGCAAGTCACCGAAGACGTAAACAAACCCGATGGGCGCGCCCATTTGAAACAATCGAAGGCCCTGCGCATGCGCCCTTATGTGAAAGACCCAAAGGCCATATACGCTGAAAGCTTCGCCACGGTCGCGCGGGAGGCAGATTTGGCACGTTTTCCTCACGGGCTTGATAAATTGGCGACGCGGATCATCCATGCCTGCGGCATGGTTGAAATTGCAGATCGTTTGGCCTTCTCGGAACAGGCCTTTCGCACAGGTGCGGCGGCTCTGGCGGCGGGCGCCCCGATCCTTTGTGATTGCGAAATGGTGGGGGCAGGGATCATCCGGCGCTATCTGCCGGCTGAAAATCAGGTGATGGTTACATTGAACGACCCCTCCGTGCCGGCTTTGGCCGAACGTATCGGCAACACGCGCTCCGCGGCGGCGGTTGAGCTCTGGGCAGATCATCTCGACGGCGCCGTTGTGGCGATTGGAAATGCGCCTACGGCTTTGTTTCATCTGCTCGAGCTTCTCGATCAAGGCGCACCAAAACCAGCCGTAATCCTAGGGTTTCCTGTTGGTTTTGTGGGGGCGGCAGAATCCAAAGCAGAGCTGGCGGCAAACCCGCGTGGGTGTGATTTTGTGGCTTTGCGTGGCCGGCGGGGCGGATCTGCGATTGCCTCCGCTGCGGTCAACGCATTGTCTGCCGGCCTGCCAGAGCTGGCCTCATGAGCGCTTGGCTGCACATCGTTGGTATCGGCGAGGATGGGCTGGAGGGCTTGCTACCTGCGGCCCGCGCTGTTGTGCAATCTGCGCAGGTCATTATTGGCGGTGATCGCCATCACCAATTGGCTGGCATCACCTCTGCGGAACGTTTGAGCTGGCCTAGTCCATTTGACGCGTTGATCTCAACATTGCAGGGGTTGCGTGGCAAGCGGGTCGTGGTTTTGGCCACGGGTGATCCTCTTTGGTTCTCCGTGGGGGCCCGAATTGGCCGTGAAATCGATCCGAGTGAAATCACCTACCATCCGCAGCTCAGTGCCTTTCAGTTGGCCTCTGCGCGGATGGGTTGGTCAATGGCAGATGTGGAAACGCTGACGGTGCATGGCCGGCCGGTTGAACAAATGATTGCTTTCATTCAACCCGACCAACGCTTGTTGATCTTGACCACGGGCGTGCAAACACCCGGGCAAATCGCAAAATTTTTGACCGAGCGCGGCTTTGGCAGCTCAAAGATGACGGTTCTGGCTATGATGGGGGGAGAGAGAGAACAGCGCTTTGACGGGCTGGCGGAGAATTGGTCCCATGAGGTACCGCCGTTTAACACCCTGGCCGTTGACTGTGTGGCGGCGCCTGACGCCGCACTTTTGCCGCGTGTCCCGGGCCTGCCTGATGAGCTTTTTGAACATGATGGCACTATGACAAAACGCGAGGTGCGGGCGGTCACCATCGCCAAGCTGATGCCAATGCGTGGCGCGCTATTGTGGGATGTTGGCACAGGCTGTGGTTCGGTGGCTGTGGAATGGATGCGCGCCGCCCGCCACGCGCAGGCCATTGGCATTGAACCGCGCGCAGATCGGCGCGCGATGGCCGGTCAAAATGCACTGGCCCTCGGCACGCCCAAGATGCAACTGATTGAAGGGGCGGCTCCAGATGCGCTGAACGGACTGGCGGCCCCTGATGCAATCTTCATTGGCGGCGGTTTGAGTGAGGCGGTGTTTGAAACAGCCTGGCAAGCGCTCAAACCCCTTGGGCGGTTTGTAGCCAATGCGGTGACCTTAGAGAGCGAAACTGTCTTGATGACCCTACATGCCAAACATGGTGGGGAATTGGTGCGTCTTTCGGTGAATCGCGCCGAACCGGTCGGGCCTTATCGTGGCTGGCGTCCCTTCATGCCAGTGACCCAATGGAGTTTGATTAAGCGATGAGTGGAATTTTATACGGCGTCGGGCTTGGCCCTGGCGATCCGGAATTGATGACTGTTAAATCGAGCCGCCTCATCTCTGATGCAAAGGTGATCGCTTATCCGAGTTTGGCCGGCGGGGAGAGTTTTGCTCGGTCGATTGCCGCCGATCTCATTTCCCCGCAGGCCGAAGAAATTGTAATGGATGTGCCGATGACGGTCGAGCGTGCCCCGGCGCAGGCGGCTTATGACATTGGCGCAAAGAGCATCGCGGCGACTTTGGATCGCGGTGATGACGTGATCTGCCTCTGCGAGGGTGATCCGTTTTTTTATGGCAGCTTTATGTATCTCTACGCGCGGCTTGCCACCGACTATCAGGTGGTTGTTGTGCCGGGCGTGACCTCGATCACGGCCTGCGCGGCAAGGGCGGGCATGCCTCTGGCGGCGCGCAACGAGCGCTTGACCGTTTTGCCAGGACCCTTGCCAGCAGAAGAATTGCGCGCCCGGATCGAGGGGGCAGAGAGTGTTGTAATCATGAAGGTGGGGCGGCATTTGCCCAAAATTCGCGCTGTGATTGAGCAGTTGGGGCTGACCGGACAAGCCAACTATATCGAGCGGGCCAGCCTGCCGGATGAATTGGTCTGCCCTTTGGCTGAGGCGCCCGAAAAAGCTCCCTATTTTTCAATGATTATCTTAACGAAAGGCGCCGATCCATGGCTCTAACCCCTGCTGTTTTAGCGCTGAATACCTCCGGTCTTGCGGTGGCTCAGACGATCGCCCGCGCGCTGGATGCGCCGTTGCACGGTCGAACAGGTCGCGTGCTAAAGGCCGATGTTTTTTTTGACAATGCTTTGGACCATGCGCGTGATCTCTTCGCAGCGGGGGTTCCAATTGTTGGGGTCTGTGCCAGTGGGATTTTGATCCGCGCTGTGGCCCCCCTGCTGAGCGATAAAAGGCAAGAGCCACCTGTGGTCTCCGTGGCGGATGATGGATCAGTCGTTGTGCCGCTTTTGGGCGGGCATCGTGGGGCCAACCGTTTGGCCCGTAACATTGCCGAGGCGTTCGGCGGCACGGCAGCTGTGACCACGGCAGGGGATGTGTCTTTAGGTGTGTCTTTGGATGAACCACCCGAGGGTTGGGCTTTGACCAATCCACAAGACGCAAAGGGCGCAATGGCGGCACTGTTATCTGGCGGAGGAGCGGCGCTCGCGGGATCTGAGGCTGCACGCGCGACGTGGTTGGTAGATATGCCGGCCGGTGACGCTGTGAGGTTGAGCTGTGATATGATGCAGCAAAGCGATTTGGGCTCCCACCACCTGCATTTTGCGCCGAAGCGCGTGACCATCGGCGTTGGCTGTGCACGCAATTGCCCGCCAGAGGAATTGACTGAATTGGTGCGCACAGCTTTGAATGAGGCGGGGGTCTGTGATGCGGCGGTGCATTCGATCAACACGATTTCGCTCAAAGCGGATGAGCCTGCGATTTTGGAACTGGCCCAACACTTGAACGTGCCATTGCGGCTTTTTTCTGCCAAAGAGCTTGAGGCAGAAGCCTCGCGTTTGGCCACGCCGTCTGACGTGGTCTTCGCCGAGGTTGGCTGTCACGGCGTATCAGAGGGCGCCGCTTTGGCGCAGCTTGGCTCTGAGGGCGAATTGTGGTTGCAAAAGCGTAAGACCGCGAATGCGACAGTGGCGCTTGGTTTGACCGATCGGCCGTTAACAGATTTACGCGGCGCCGCGCGCGGTCGTCTGTCGGTTGTGGGGATTGGGCCGGGTCAGGCGGCGTGGCGCACACCGGAGGTGTCGCGCTTAATTGCCGACGCGCAGGAGTTGGTCGGCTATGGGCTCTACATCGATTTGTTGGGCCCGCTGGCCGCAGGCAAGGAGCGCTCAGACTTCCCCTTGGGCGGAGAAGAGGCGCGCTGTCGCTATGCGCTGGAACAGGCCGGTCTTGGCAAGAATGTCGCCTTGGTCTGCTCAGGGGATGCGGGCATTTATGCCATGGGCGCATTGGTGTTTGAATTGCTGGATCGTCCCGCTGATCAAATGGGTGTGAGCGATGCCGCCCGCCGTGTGGATGTGGTGTGCTCGCCGGGGGTCTCTGCTCTGCAAGGGGCGGCTGCACGCGCTGGGGCGCCTTTGGGGCATGATTTTTGTACGATATCTTTATCAGATCTGCTCACGCCGCGCGCGGATATCGTGCGCCGCTTGCAAGCGGCTGCCGAGGGGGATTTTGTCATCGCCTTCTATAATCCCGTCTCCAAGACTCGGCGCACGCTTTTATCAGAGGCGCGCGATATATTGTTGCAACATCGCCAGGCCGATACGCCAGTGATGCTGGCCAGCTCATTGGGGCGGCCTGAGGAGCATATTCGCTATCGCCGTCTGGCGGATTTGCAGGTAGATGAGGTGGATATGCTGACAGTGGTCCTGATTGGCTCGTCCAATTCGCGCCTGGCGCAGCTGGGCGAAGGGCCTCGTATGTTTACCCCGCGCGGCTATGCGCGTAAGATTGACGGGGATTTGGCTCCCATGAAAGAAGGAAACGGCAAATGACAGTCTTTTTCATCGGAGCGGGGCCAGGGGATCCTGAACTTTTGACCCTAAAAGCGGCGCGGATCATTGGCGCATGCCCTGTGTGCCTTTATGCTGGGTCTTTGGTGCCCGAGCAGGTTGTGGCCTGCGCACCCAAAGATGCGCGGGTTCTGGATACGGCGCCGATGACATTAGATGAGACCCATGCGGAAATTCTGGCCGCCTATGCCATTGGGCAGGATGTGGCCCGGGTGCATTCGGGAGATCCGTCGCTCTATGGCGCGATTGCCGAGCAAATCCGCCGTCTGCGCGCCGATGGAATTGACTACGAGATTATTCCCGGCGTCCCCGCCTATACCGCTGTTGCGGCCGCCTTGGGACAAGAGCTCACTATTCCTGAAATTGCCCAGTCGATTGTCTTGACGCGAATGTCGATGAAGTCCACCTCTATGCCTGCCGGGGAGACACTTGAGAATTTCGCCATCTCTGGCGCAACGCTCGCCATTCACCTGGCGATTCGCAATATGCGTGAGATTGAACGGGTTTTAATCCCGCATTACGGGGCAGATTGCCCGGTCGTGGTCGCTTATCGAGCCAGTTGGCCCGATCAGATCATCCTCCGAGGCACCCTCAGCGATATTCGCAAGAAAGTGCGGGATGCGAAAATTACCCGAACCGCCTTGATCCTGGTGGGGCCAGCACTGAAGGAGCAGCAAGATTTTGTTGATTCTGCACTCTATCATCCAGATATGGAGCATGTGCTGCGCAATCGCAAAACACCGGCAGCTTAAGCGCCTTAAAAAAAGCTTCATATTTTAGCGACTGCCTTGACCGTCGTGGTTTTCCCGCGCAGGCTATTGGTTAAGGAGATGTCAAAATGACAACATTTTTGCCGAGAGAAGTGGCGGAGGGTTTAGAAGCCGCGCGCAAGCAAGCGCTGCGAAAGAAGAGCCGATTGCGGGTGCAGGCGGGCACCGAGATTTTTACGGTTCTGAAATATTGGGACAGCGGCTTTTCAGTGGACCTGCAAGATGCGCCGCAGTTGCGCGGTCTCGTGGATCTCTACGACGGAAGCCGCCATCTGTATCAATGTTTGATCGTTGCCTCTGAAGAAGAGGGCGATGAAATGCGTTATGAGTTCAAGCGCAACACCCCCGCCGTTGACAGCGCGCCCTTGGACTTCGAGCGTGATACCAACAAGCCTGTGGCCTTGATCGGCCGCAGTTAATCCGTCAGTCGGTTATTGGAGATCTGAAAAAGCGTCTTGCATCGCCGCAACCGCGCGCTCGACATTTTCGCGTTGCGTGCCGATGTTAAAGCGCAAGAAGCTTTCTCCACCTTTGCCGAAGGTTGGCCCGTGGTTGACGGCGATTTTGGCTCGTTTTTGCACCCGATCGATGGCCTCCTTCAAAGGCATGCCCGTTCCGGAGACATCCACCCAAGCCAGGAAGGTGGCCTCAAGAGGCATAGATCTCAAACCGGGAATGGCATTGATGCCAGCGTCAAAAATTTTGCGATTTTCATCGAGATAGGCCAGTAAATCGTCCACCCATTGCGCCCCTTCCGGCGAATAAGCGGCGGTGATCATATGCAGGCCAAAGGAATTCGGCGACAATCCAAGCGCTTGCATGCGTTTGGCAAAAAGGGCGCGCAGATCTAGGTCCTCAATGATGACATTGCCAGAATGGCCCCCCGCGATATTGAAGGTCTTGCTGGCCGCAGTCATCATAATCAAGCGATCTGAAATTCCGTCAATCAGCGCCATGGGCGTGTGTTTTACGCCGAAGGTCAGATCGTGGTGAATTTCATCACTGACCAAAAGCAAATCATGTCTGAGGCAAAAGTCTGCCACCTGTTGCAATTCTGCGCGGCTCCATACCCGCCCGCCAGGATTATGCGGCGAGCAGAGGATGACCATTTTCGCATGCGAGGGCAGAGCCGCGTCATAGCTGTCGAAATCCATCTCATATCGGCCATTGTTTTGCACCAATGGCAATTCGATCACCTCGCGGTCATTGGCCCGGATCACTTTGGCAAAGGCATGATAAACCGGGGTGAACAGAACCACGCCATCACTTGGCTGTGTAAATGTATCCACGCAAAGCGCGGTGCCATTCACCAGCCCATGGGTGGTGAAAATACCGCCGCGGGGCACCTCCCAGCCGTGACGGTTTTTCATCCACCAGGCCACAGCATCGAGATATTCACTGTCATCGCCAAAATAGCCGTAGATCCCGTGATCGGTCAGCTTGGTCAGGCTGTCTGCCACCGCTTGTGGCGGACGAAAATCCATATCTGCCACCCACATTGCCAAACCATCGTCGGGCGAAACCCCATAGAGCGGCTCCATCATATCCCATTTGGAAGAGTGGGTGTTGCGGCGATCAATCTGGGTGTCGAAGGTCATGGACTATCCTAAAATTTACGCCCCAAACTACTGTGAAAAGGATAAAGATCAAGCGCTGGGCCATGTCAGATGCGTAAATTGTCACAAGAATCTGTGATGCGGCAATTGCACTGCGGGTTCGCATTGCATATCACACCGCCATGACCATACGTCCGATAATAATCCATCCCGATCCACGCCTGAAAAAGCTGGCCATGCCAATTTCTGAGGTGACGCCCGCGATTGAGCGTTTGGCCAAGGATATGCTTGAAACCATGTATGATGCACCGGGCATCGGATTGGCCGCGCCACAAATCGGCGTGATGAGCCGCCTGTTCGTCATGGATTGCGTCAAAGAGGAAGGGGCCGCAGCGGCACCCATGGTTCTTTTGAACCCGTGCATCACCTGGGCCTCTGAGGCGTTGAGCACATATGAAGAGGGATGCCTGTCTATTCCAGAGCAATATGGTGAGGTGGAACGGCCAGCAGAGATCGACATGCAATGGCTGGGTCTGGACGGGAAAACCCACGCACAAAGGTTCGATGGGCTTTGGGCGACTTGTGCCCAGCATGAGCTAGATCATCTTAATGGCCAACTGTTCATCGATTACCTCAAGCCGATGCGCCGCCAACTCATCACCCGCAAGATGCAGAAATTCAAACGTGAGCAGGCTCGGTCATGAGCCAACGCATTGTGCCTTGGCCGCACCCCTGTTTGCGACGGCCTGCCGACCCAATCGTGAAAATTACCCCGGAAATTGAAGATATCTGGCACGATATGATCTCAGTGATGGAAGCGATGCCAGGTGTCGGCCTGGCCGCGCCGCAATTGGGCATTGGTTTGCGGTTGGCAGTGGTCGATGCCTCCTCGGCGCGCGGAGAAGTTTTGCGCATGGCCAATCCTGAACTATTGCATGTATCGGCTAAGCTAGAGATGGGGGAAGAGGCCAGCCCTAATCTGCCCTATGTGTCGGCGCAGATCGAACGTCCACGCGGAGTGACCGTGCGTTATATGGACGAAGCCGGCGCTTGGCAGGAAAAGGATCTGGTTGGCCTCTGGGCCCGCTCGATGCTTCATCAGGTCGACCACCTTAATGGGCGGATGTATTTTGACAATCTCTCCAAACTCAAGCGGGACATGCTGATCAAAAAGGCACGTAAACTATGCGCGTAGTCTTTATGGGCACCCCTGACTTTTCGGTCGCTGCTTTGCGGGCCTTGGCTGAAGCGGGGCATGAGATCGTCTGCGTCTACAGCCAACCACCGCGCAAATCTGGGCGGGGCCAGAAACGCCGCCCGTCTCCTGTACAGGCCTATGCTGAGAGCCAAGGTTGGACGGTTCTTACGCCCAAAAACTTCCGCGATCCGGCGGACCTGACCAATTTCGCGGCTCTCGATGCTGATATAGCTGTGGTGGTGGCTTATGGGCTGATCCTGCCGCAAGCGCTTTTGGGAACACCGCGCTTTGGATGTTTGAATATTCACGCCAGTTTGCTGCCGCGCTGGCGCGGTGCTGCGCCAATCCATCGGGCCATTATGGCCGGGGATGCTCAAACGGGCGTGTGTATTATGCAGATGGATGCGGGCCTGGACACCGGGCCAGTGCGCTTGCGTCGCGCGCTTGATATTGCGGCGCACGAGACCACGGCCGAGCTGCATGCTCGACTGGCGGCGCTGGGCGCTGCTGCGATTGTGGATGTATTGGCCGATTTGCCAAATCATCCGCCCGAAGCGCAATCTGAGGTCGGCATTTGCTATGCGCAGAAAATTGATAAATCCGAGGCGCGTATCGAATGGACGCGGCCGGCGCTTGAGGTGGATCGGAAAATTCGCGCGCTTTCGCCCTTTCCCGGTGCCTGGTGTGAACTGGGGGGGCAGCGGATGAAACTTCTTGCATCTCAGGTGAGCCAAGGCTCTGGAATGCCGGGGCAGGTGCTTGGAGGGTTTGAAGTGGCCTGCGGTCAGGGCTTAGTTATCATCAACCGGGTGCAACTGGCAGGCAAAACAGCACAAACCGCCGCCGAGTTTCTACAGGGCCACGCGCTGCCCGAAAAGCTCGACTAAGCCCAGCGGATCAGGCCGATGATGGCAGAACCGGCGTAGAAGGCCTGAAGCAGCAAAAAGGTCCAGCGATGGTCGATTACAGCCCAGGCTGCAAAGAGGCTGGCTGATATGAACAGCAGCGAGAAACCAAGGATTTCATTGCCTGTATTAGAGGCAATCAGCAAGGCATAGACCATTGCCAGAACTGATCCAGAAACTTCAAATATAGAGGTGAGCTTTCGTTTCTTATCCATGTTATTCTTTCTACTCTGCGCGCTTAGTTCTTGAAAGGCGCCATGCCGGCGCGGGCCAATTCATCGGCCAATTCGTTTTCCGGATGCCCTGCATGGCCTTTGACCCATTCCCAAGTGACCTGGTGCCGGGATTGTGCTGTATCCAGTTGTTTCCAGAGATCTTCATTCTTGACCGGCTTTTTCGCGGCGGTTTTCCAGCCATTTTTTTTCCAACCGAAAATCCATTTGGTCACGCCATCTTTGACGTAAACGCTGTCAGTGACGATTGTGATTGCCGAGCGCCGCGACAGCGCTTCAAGGGCAGAGATCGCCGCCATGAGCTCCATGCGGTTGTTGGTGGTCTCTTTGGCTCCGCCTTTAAGTTGGCGCTCTTTCGTCACCCTGTCGCCCGCTTTGGCTTGCATGACCACACCCCAGCCACCTGGGCCGGGATTGCCGCTGCAGGCCCCATCAGTATAGGCAATGAGATCATGCATGGGCGGCCATCATGATGAAGGGTTCCACATCTCCAGCGAGCCCTTTTTCCTTGCCTTCGCGTTCGAAGGTAGGGGTGAAGCCGGCTTGCGTCAAAATATGCTTAAGCTCATCGGCGGTGTAATAGGTGTAAAATCGTCCAAGCGCATCGCGCTTCTCACCGGTTCCAAGTTTCATCGCGAGGTGAAAGATCCCCCCAGAATGTAGTGCAGCGTAGCAGGCTTGAATATGGCGGTTAAAATCGGCACGCTTCGCATGCAGTAGCGAGAAATTCGCATAAATTCCATAGTATGTGGCTTGTGCTGGCAATTCATCAAATGTGGCTTGCCGGGCGATTACGCCGGGGTGTTTGCTGGCGGCGGCAACCATCTCTGCGCTGCCGTCAATGGCCTCCACATTGCAGCCATGGCGCGCCATTTCCGCAGCGGCGAAACCGGGGCCACAGCCCAAATCCAAAACCCGCCCGCCCTCTGGAATGGATTTGATGAAGGCCAATAGTGATTTGCTGGGCGGCGCTTGGGTCAAGCGAAGGTAATCGTCAATTTTTACGTCGTAGACGGCGAGGGTTTGCGCATCAGCCATGGGGCGGCTATCCCACCTCCCGCAGGACGCGCGGCACTTTGAAACTCACGTTTTCTTTTGCCGTCTCTACGGTTTCGATTGTAACCGAATAATGGTCCGAGAAGGCGTCGACCACCTCTTGGATCAAGACGTCTGGCGCAGAGGCGCCGGCGGTGATGCCGATGGTGTTGATGCCACCTAAAGCGCGCCAATCGATATCTTTCGCGCGCTGCACCAATTGCGCATAGCTGCATCCTGCGCGTGCGGCCACTTCAACCAAACGCTTGGAATTGGAAGAATTGGGGGCCCCAACCACCAAAAGCGCATCGCAGAGCGGCGCAATGGCTTTGACAGCCTCTTGACGATTTGTGGTGGCGTAACAAATATCTTCTTTATGCGGCCCCACGATATTGGGAAAGCGGCGTTGTAGCGCCGTTACAACCCCAGCTGTATCATCGATCGATAGGGTGGTTTGAGTGATATAAGCCAGCTGCTCGGGGTCGCGCACGGCGACAATTTCAACATCCGCTTCATTCTCGACCAAAAGAACCTCGCCATCAGGCAACTGTCCCATGGTGCCGATCGTTTCTGGATGACCCGCATGGCCAATCATGATCATTTGAAGGCCGTTTTCACTGTGGCGTTCCGCCTCAATGTGAACTTTGCTGACCAAAGGGCAGGTGGCATCGACATAAATCATGTTGCGGGCCTGTGCGGCGCTTGGAACAGATTTTGGCACCCCATGCGCCGAAAAAATTACCGGGCGATCATCCGGACATTCGTCCAACTCTTTTACAAAGATAGCGCCCTGCGCGCGCAGACCGTCGACGACAAATTTATTGTGCACAATCTCGTGGCGCACAAAAACCGGAGCGCCCCATTTTTGCAGTGCCATTTCGACGATTTTGATTGCACGATCCACCCCCGCGCAAAAACCTCTTGGTGCGGCGAGATAAAGTGTGAGCTCAGGTTTTGTCATGGTGTGGATCCTTTGCTTGGCACGTTAAATGTGCCAAGCGAGATCGTCCAGTGTTGTGGCTGATTATTCGGCTTCCGCCGGGGCCGCAAAGTCATCGTTTTCGCGCGCTGGGCGACCGATCACGTCACGCAACGCATCCAATTCGATGAAATTGTCGCATTGGCGGCGCAATTCATCGGCGATCATCGGAGGCTGGCTGCGGATTGTGGAGACGACAGAGACGCGTACACCCTGACGCTGCACACTTTCGACCATAGGCCGGAAGTCACCGTCGCCGGAGAAGAGTACGATGTGATCAACATGAGGCGCCAGTTCCATGGCGTTCACTGTCAACTCAATGTCCATATTTCCCTTGATTTTCCGGCGCCCTTGGCTGTCGGTGAATTCTTTTGCAGCTTTGGTGACCATGGTGAAGCCATTGTAATTAAGCCAATCGACCAAGGGTCGAATCGGTGAATATTCATCGTTCTCCAAAAGTGCCGTGTAGTAGAATGCGCGCAGCATTTTTCCACGGCTTGTGAATTCTTGGCGCAGTAGTTTGTAGTCGATGTCGAAGCCCAAGGCTTTCGCGGCGGCGTATAAATTCGCGCCATCAATAAACAGCGCTAAGCGCTCGTCGCGGTAAAACATTCCAAATATATCCTTTTTAAGTACCTGGTGCCACTAGGAGAGAAAGTTGCAGCCGAAGCTAATATAAGTTAGTTGATAAAATAGTCTTCGTAAATGTCACCCATGCAAAATAAAACAAAAAACCAGAAAAACACAATACTGGTCGCCATGGGCGGCAACCTAGCGTCTAAAATTGGCCCGCCGCACGTGACTTTGGGCTATGCTCTGGCTTCACTTCGTTTAATGACCAACAGCCTCCTGCAAAAAAGTAAATATTTTGTTACCCCTTGTTTTCCAATTGGATACGGACCTGATTACGTCAATGCGGCCGTTTCATTTCAGTTTCTGGGCGAATCACATGAGCTTTTGGCGATATTGCATCGCATCGAGGCCAATTTCGGTCGGCGAAGAACCCAAAGATGGGGTGGTCGGGTTTTGGATCTGGATTTACTGGCCTTTGGAGATGAAATCGCACCAACGGTCGAAGTCTATGATGCGTGGCGCGACAAGCCCCTGTCTGAGCAGGTATCTCAAACTCCGCAAGAGTTGATCCTACCGCATCCACGAATGCAGGACAGAGCCTTTGTTTTAGGGCCACTGATGGATGTCGCACCCGATTGGCGTCACCCGGTATCGGGTCACACTGTGCGCCAGATGTTTAACCGTTTGCCGGCCGAAGACCGCGCAGCTCTCAAGGCACTGCCTTAGGCGCGCGCTGGTTGTCTGCATGGGCGATTCACCCTTGCGTTTCGTGGCATTCGCTCCTACATAGCAAACTTCGGTACAGGAGCAGGAGATTAGGCATGGCGCGTGTCACAGTTGAAGATTGTGTAGACAAAGTTCCAAATCGTTTTGATCTGGTCATGCTTGCGTCTCATCGGGCGCGCGAGATTGCCAGTGGGTCGCCGGTAACTGTGGATCGTGACAACGATAAAAACCCAGTTGTTTCTTTGCGTGAAATTGCCGATGAAACCCAAATGGTTGATGATTTGCTTGAGCGTCTCATCGAAAGTAACCAAACTCAAATCGAAGTTGACGAGCCGGAAGAAGATTCTATGGCTCTGTTGATGGGGGGCGAGGCGGACAAGCCGGCTGAAGATGATTTGAATGATGAAAAGTTGCTGCGTGCTTTAATGGAAGCCCAAGGCCAACCTTAAGGAAATGCAGGCATGATCACAGCCGACGACCTTATCGGTCTGATCCGCGCCTACAATCCGTCAACCAACACCGAACAGATCGTGCAAGCCTATCGTTTCTGTGAAGAAATGCATGAGGGGCAGTTTCGCAGATCTGGCGAAGCCTATTATACCCATCCCGTGGCCGTCGCCTGTATTTTGGCCGATCAGCATCTTGACGATGCGACTATCATTACAGCTTTGTTGCATGACACGATTGAAGATACCAAGGCGAGCTTTGCGGATGTAGAGTGTATTTTTAGTCGTGAGGTGGCTGAGCTGGTCGACGGGGTGACCAAGCTCACCAATCTGCAACTCTCCTCCAGCGTGAACAAACAGGCAGAGAATTTTCGCAAGCTTATCATGGCCACATCGAAAGATATTCGGGTCACTCTGGTTAAATTGGCGGATCGGCTGCATAACATGCGCACCATTCGCTCGATGACCCCGGAAAAACAGCAGCAAAAAGCTCTGGAAACTATGGATATTTACGCGCCACTGGCCGGGCGCATGGGGATGCATTGGCTGCGAGAAGAGCTGGAAGACCTGGCCTTTCAAGTTCTCAATCCTGACGGGCGCAAGTCCATTATGCGCCGTTTCATCAAGTTACAAAACGAAACCGGTGATGTGGTGCAAAAGATCAAAGGCGACTTGTTTGAGGAACTGGAGCGCGCGGGGCTTGAGGGTGTAGAAATCCAAGGCCGAGCCAAAAAGCCCTATTCCATTTGGCGAAAGATGCAAAACAAGGAGCTGTCCTTCTCGCGCTTGTCAGATATTTATGGGTTTAGGGTCATTGTTGATAGTGAATCTGATTGCTATCGGGTGCTAGGGCTGATCCATCAGCGGTGGCGGGCGGTGCCGGGGCGGTTTAAAGATTACATCAGCCAGCCAAAATCGAACGGTTACCGCAGTATTCACACCACGGTTTCGGGGCGTAATGCCCGCCGGGTGGAAGTGCAAATCCGCACCAAATCGATGCATCAAGTGGCAGAAAAAGGTGCGGCGGCGACTTGGTCTTATCGAGACGGGGCGCGGGTGGATAATCCCTTTGCTCTAGATCCTTCAACTTGGATCGCCTCGCTGACAGAGCGGTTCAGCTCCGAAGGCGACGATGGGGAATTCCTCGAAGCGTTCAAATTGGAAATGTACACGGACCAAGTGTTTTGCTTTTCACCCAAAGGCGATGTCATAAAATTACCGCGTGGAGCCACGCCTATTGATTTTGCCTATGCCATCCACACGCGCATCGGCGCGGCCTGTGTCTCGGCGAAGGTCGATGGGATTCGCGTGCCGCTGTGGACGCGCTTGCGCAATGGACAATCGGTGCAGATTATCACCGCAGAGGGGCAAACTCCGCCAGCCAGCTGGATTGATGTTGTCGCCACCGGCCGGGCGAAAACCGCCATCCGCCGCAGCTTGCGCGAATTTGACCGAGAGAAATTTATCAAACTGGGACAAGAGTTCGCCCGAGTAGCTTTCGAAAAAGTCAATAAGAAGGCTACCGACCGTGCGTTGAAGACCGCAGCGAAACACTATGGCTTGCCAAGTGCCGATGAGCTTTTGGCCCGTCTTGGCAGCTCCGAAATCGCTGCGCGCGACGTGGTGGCGGAGCTCTATCCAAATCTCAAGGTGTGCGACACTGATGAGGTGGAGCCAGGGGTCGCGTTGATCGGGTTGGAGCCAGGACAGAAATTCACCCATGGTGCCTGTTGTAACCCCTTGCCGGGAGAGCGCATTGTTGGGATCATTTTCAAAGGTCGTGGGGTTGTGGTTCACACCATCGATTGTCCAAACCTTTTGCATTATGAATCCCAAATGGACCGGTGGTTAGATCTGCATTGGCGTGATGGGCAGCATGCTGCGACCCACCCGGCGCAGCTCATCACGACCATTTTAAACGGCGCAGGCGTCATGGGGCGGATTTGTACATTGATTGGCGATCAGAATGCCAATATTTCTGACATTCACTTCTTGGACCGGAAGCCGGACTATTTCAAACTGCTCGTCGAATTGGAGCTGAGAGATGTGTCACAATTGCACATGGTGCTTACGGCGTTGGAGGCCGAAAGTGATGTGGCAGAAGTTGGCCGTCACCGAGATCCGGAACTTGGGCAGAATATTGACTCTATGAGCGGTGAGTGGGGCGAAATTGGTGTTTAAACGTCGCGAGAAGCGTGGCCTGCCCAGAGCGCTTTGGGAATGGTTCTATCCAAAGGGTGGCTGGGCTCGGGCCTATTCCTACGTTAAACATCGTTTGCGCCGCCTGCCTGGCACGCCGGAGGAAATCGGGCGCGGTGTAGGAATTGGCGTGTTCACCTCTTTTACTCCGTTTTTTGGCTTACATTTTTTTGTCGCTTGGGTGCTCGCGCTTGTCTTTCGGGCCAATGTTCTCGCCTCGCTTTTGGGAACATTTTTTGGCAATCCGCTGACTTACATCCCGATTGGTGCGACGGCGCTTGGCTTTGGTCATGCGTTTTTGGGCAAGCGGCCAGAGAATGATTTGCACTTGGGTTTGGGTGAGATGTTCGCCCGCGCAGTGTCAGAGTTGGGCGCGAATATCGCTGCATTTTTCTCGCAAAGTCCCGGAGATTGGACTTATTTGGTCGAATTTTGGCACACGGTATTTTTTCCGTGGATGATCGGCGGGTTGGTGCCGGGGGTGATCTCAGGGCTAGTCATTTACGCTATTACTGTCCCAGCTATTCGCGTATATAAAAGGCGCAGAAAAGGTCAATTGGCGTCCAAATTTGCAGAGTTACGCCGCAAAACCATCCTAAAGCGTGAAGACGACTCTGGCGCCTGAGGTGAAAACGGAAAGATAAAATTATGTCCATAGAGCAACGCCTTGGCGTCAATATTGATCACGTGGCCACTTTGCGCAACGCCAGGGGTGGCGTCTATCCTGATCCTGTGCGCGCGGCCTTGTTGGCTGAGGCGGCGGGGGCTGACGGTATCACCGCGCATCTGCGTGAGGATCGCCGGCATATTCGCGATGCAGACATTGACGCCTTGATGGGTGCGTTGAGCATTCCTTTGAATTTCGAAATGGCCGCAACTTCCGAAATGCAGGCCATAGCGCTGCGCCAAAAGCCGCATGCGGTTTGTCTCGTACCAGAAAAGCGTGAGGAGCGGACCACCGAGGGCGGGTTGGATGTGGCGGCAGATCTGGACCGTCTGTGTGATTTTATTGTGCCTTTGGCTGAGGCGGGGTGCCGTGTATCGCTCTTCGTGGCCGCAGATGAGCGGCAACTGCAAGCCAGTGCGCAGGCTGGGGCCGCAGTGGTTGAGCTACATACCGGTGCTTATTGTGATTTCCATGCCGCGGGCAATCACCTGGCTGCTGAAGAAGAATTGCTGCGGATTGCGCGATCTGTGCGATTTGCAGCTGAGCTGGGCCTAGAGGTGCACGCCGGTCATGGTTTGAGCTATGAAACCGTTTCCCCTATCGCCGCCCTGCCAGAAGTGGCCGAGCTGAACATTGGACATTTTTTGATCGGGGAATCTGTCTTTTTGGGTCTGGGACCGGCCATTGCCGAAATGCGTCTTTTGATGCAAAACGCTCG
>Ga0213861_10000746_pt1 | contig 28848 bp, 28 predicted proteins | sample PICome_4_FD_160110 | JGI IMG/M metagenome (GOLD analysis project Ga0213861, IMG submission 160110) | Coastal seawater microbial communities near Pivers Island, North Carolina, United States - PICO131 | ecosystem: Environmental > Aquatic > Marine > Coastal | place: USA: North Carolina... | reverse complement strand
ATAAATCCACGACTAAAATCTCCCGCCCTCCCTGCAAACAGAAAGGGCCAAAGTGGCAACATTTTACGCTGCCCGCAGCGAGATTATCACGCCACTTCCGTGGACCACTTTTGCACTGCCGTTCTCACCGGGCTGTCATCGGGTTTGAGGCGGTCAGAACTGCCAAAGGGAAAGGCGACCGTGGCGGCTGTTGGATGACCCAGCGCCGTTTCTCGCGCAAAGGTCGGGCCCGAAATGCAACCAACGACGTGGGCACCAAGCTCTTCTTGTGCGACCTGGGTCATCAGCAGTCCGGTTTCAGCCTCGATCCCCTTGGCGCAGATCGCAACTGGAATGCCCGGAGGGGCGTGTTCCGCAACCTGCCGGGCCACGCTGCGCACACTAAGCGATGGCACGACGATCAGGACGACCTCCGCACCCGCCAGAGCGTCCGACATCTGGGCGGCGCCGAGCAGTGCCTTTGGCAAGAGGACGCCCGGCAAATGGCGTTCATTGGTTGAGGATCGGTTGATCTCGTCCACTATGGCCTTGTCGCGGCCCCAGATCACCGTCTGGACGCCGGAATAGGCGAGGGTTGCTGCCATTGCGGTGCCCCAGGACCCTGAGCCAATGACGGCTGCCCGCCCGTAGCGGCGCGCGTGACGTGGAAAAGCTTCGCCAAGCACGGCATGATGTTTCATCGTTACCTCAAGAGACTGGGTTGAAGGAAAGTCGCGAACGAGAGCAGCGCCCGTGGTAGGGGCCCGATCAATCAGAAATGTCGCTTACAGAACATCCATGTCGTAAAACATGCATCCGAAGCGGCAAAGATCAATGCTGCATCTGCAAATAATCTGACAAATCCGACCAAAGCCTTCTGTCACACCCTAGCCGTCTACAAGATGCGCAAGTTTTGCACGGACCTGCCGCAATATGCAGCGTTATGAGATATGAAAGCGACATGTGTATGTCGTTTTTGGACTTTCTCTGCAACTGCACTATAGTCGGAGGTCAAAGCAAAACCAAAAGGAGTTCGTCCCTCATGACCGCATCGGTCCGCACAGCCATTTTCCCCGTCGCTGGACTTGGTACCCGATTTCTGCCCGCCACCAAGGCAACCCCGAAAGAGCTTTTGCCTGTGATTGACACCCCGCTCATCCAGTTCGCAATCGACGAGGCGCGGGATGCAGGGGTCGAGCGGATGATCTTCGTCAGCCACCCGTCAAAGTCCGCGATCGAGCGGTATGTCATGGATGACGCGCGCTTGAGGACCGAGTTGCAGGCCAGAGGTAAGCCAAAGCTGGCCGCCGAGCTTCGTAGCGCATCGCTAAGCCCGACGTCTGACGACGTGGTTTTTGTGATGCAGAATGAACCGCTTGGCCTGGGCCATGCTGTCCTTTGTGCGCAGGATCACGTTCTGCCTGGACCGGTGGCAGTGATCCTGCCCGATGATCTTATCCTTGGCCGGGGCTGCATCGGTGAGATGATCGCCGCCTATGAAAAGGCTGGCCGGGGTCACCTTGTGGCCACGATGACCGTCGCCCCTGAAGAGACAAACAAATATGGCATCTTGTCAGTGACATCTGGCACCGGCGCCTTGTTGCGCGCAAATGGTATGGTTGAAAAGCCCAGCCCAAAGGACGCGCCATCGAATGACGCGGTGGTCGGCCGCTACGTTCTGGACGGTTCCATCTTTGACGATCTGAGGTCCCAGCCACCCGGCGCCGGGGGTGAGATACAACTGACAGACGCAATTGCCGCAGGCGCAGGCCGTGTCGGGCTTTGTGGGTATCGCTTCTCGGGCACGCGGTTTGATTGTGGATCGAAAGCGGGTCTGTTTCGGGCATCCCTGCACCTTGCCGGGCAGGACCCTGAGCTGGCCCAGGTTCTTGACGAGGTGTCGGCAAGACGCGGACCGGCCAAAGCCGCCTGAGTGGACTGGAATACCCAGCGATCAGCGCCTGAACGGTTAGCCGACGAGCTTTCTTTGCACCGCAAAGGGGCTGAGACCCAACCACGTTTGGATTGAATTGGACACTTCACGTGCACCGGTGAATTCGAACTTCTCAGCCTCTGCTGCCACGTCGGTGAGGCCCATCCAGACAGCCGTCATGGTGCGTAGATCGGTTGAGACATATAGATCCACATCAAAGCCCGGGTCTGCCCAGCAAAGATCTACGTCGCCGGCCTTTTCGATGACCATCCACCAGTTTCGTTTTGTGGACGGAAGGTCGTGATAGATGAACTGAACCACGACCCGCCGTTTCGGCAATGGGTCAGGGTTCAGGTTCCGGCGCATGTCCCACATCAGAAGCGAGGGGTCGAGGTTCTTGAGGGACAGGGAGGACTCAACCCACTTCTGCCCCCACATGCCCATGGCAATGACAACTTCGCGGAGGTCCTTTCCCGCATCTGTCAGCCGATATTCGAACACCCCTCTTTCCAACGGGACCGGTGTCCTTTCGATGATGGCGGCGGCCTCAAGGTCTTTGAGACGATGCGACTAAAGGGTCGGTGACATCTTGGGCACCCCTCTCCGCAAATCGTTGAACCGCGTGGATCCAGCAATCATTTCTCGAAGCAGAACCATCGTCCATCGCGTGCACAGGACCTCGGCGGCCATGGCAAGTGGGCAGAACTGTTTGTATCCGGCATGTGCCATCGTCGTCCCCTCGTGGTTTCAGGTTAGAGTACCCTTCCGATCGTTTCAGGATAGTACAGAAACTGGATCACCCGGTTCAGTCTCGTGACTAGAGAGGGCCGCACGCTTTCGGTCAGCCTCCTTACACACGGTGCGGCACCTTTGCTGCGCCACAAAACAGGAGCACGAGAATGACCGTTTACCTCATCGCTGATATCAAGGTCACCAACGATGGCTGGGTCCCGGGCTACGCGACCCACGTCCACGAATTGGTTGAGAAACATGGTGGGCGCTACCTTTCCCGGAGTGGCAGGATCGAGACATTGGAAGGTACCGACAAGGACAGCACCCTAATCGCGATCCTTGAGTTTCCGACACGGCAGGCCCTCGATAATTTCACGGCCGATCCGGAATACGCACCCTTTGGCAAGGCGCGTCAGGCAGGCAGCGTTTCGAACTTCCACGTCATCGACGACACCGACATCGCCGGCACGATCCCATACTTGAAAGCTGGCTAAGGTTCAGGCCATCGTCCGCGGTTAGACAGACCCTGGCACGGCTGTGCCTCGCGCAAGAAGCACAGCTTCAGACAACTTCAGTTCGGCATGCCACCCGTCAGGGCGCTGTCACGACGAGCGGTATACTCGCGATCACGGTATTGTCCTGGGACATGACATATCGCACCTCGTAGCTGCCTGGAGTGTCTGGTGCCTGGACCATGACGGGGTTCCCCCTGTTCACGTAGCTATAGGTGACATACCCGCTCTCGCCCTTGGCGGCGATGGCTATGAAATCCCGATCGTTGGCAGGACCGTCCCAGCCGACCGGCACGTCTGATCCGGCTGCTGCTGACGGCGGGGCGACAAGGCGGGCGCTAACCGGGGTGACCGAAATGGGCTGCGTGTATATCGTCTCGCGGTCCTGAAAGACGTAGCGCAGTTCGTAGTTTCCTGGTGTCGGGGGCATTTGCAGTTTCACCGGATTGCCGTCCCGCAGGTAGGCGTAGTTAATGTAGGTCCCACCGATCTCGGCCACCTGGACGTTGTCCCGTGGCGCAGTTGGTCCCGTCCACCCGATGTCCACCGTCGATCCCGCAATGGCTGCGTCCGGAGCATCGAATCCCACATCGACCTTTGTGACCATGATCGGCTGGGTGTAGATGGTTTCGCGATCCTGGAAGACATAGCGCAATTCATACTCGCCTGGCGTTGCAGGCATTTGCAGGGTCACCGGATTGCCGTCTCGCAGGTAGGCATAGCTGATGTATGTGCCGCCGATTTCCGCGATCTGTACGTTGTCACGATCCGCATTCGGCCCAGTCCAACTGACCTGAATCTGCGAACCTGCGGCGGCCTCGGCTGGTGCAATCAGCCCGACCTCGACCGGTGTTACCTCGATCATCGAGGTTGCAGCGATTTCGCGGTCGCGGAAGACGTAGCGCAGCTCGTACATCCCCGGCTCTGCCGGAAGCTGAAGGCGGACCGGGTTGCCATCTCGAGTATAGGTATAGCTTGAATAGGTTTCCCCTGGCAGCCCGACCTGGATGTTGTCCGACCGTTGGGCTGGACCGACCCAATCTACCTCAATCACCGAGCCGATTGTCGCGCTCTCTGGGCCGGTCACGCTGATTTCTGCATCGAGTACCTCGATCGGCCGGGTGCCGATGATCTCCCGGTCGTTCAGCAGGTAGCGCAATTCGTAAATGCCGGGCTCGATGGGCAAGATCAGGTCGACGGGGTTTCCGTCGCGTGTGTTGGTGTAGTCCAAATAGGTTTCACCCGGTCGCCCGATCTGGATGTTGTCGCCTCTCTCGTCGGGACCGTTCCAAACAACTTGAATCGTGGATCCGCGCGGGGCGCTATCAGGGGCAATGAGGCTAGCTGTCGGTTTGATTTCCGGGAAGACAACTTCAACCATGTTAGTTCCGCCGGCAATGGCGACGAATGTCGCTTCGATCGCCGTTTCATGCGCGACGGAATAGGCCGTCGCGACATAGGCCCCTTCGGCCAACTCGGCGACAAGCGGATTGTCACTGGCATCGTCGACCATTGGGTCAGCAACACCGGACAGGCTGATGTCCCACAGAACAGGCGTTTCGATCAGCACCTTGTCGTCGCCAAGAACTGCAGTGAATGAGACACTAACAAGCGCGAGTTCGGGTTCTTCAACCACGCTGGCGAGCGCAGTGGTCAACTCTGCCGCGTTGGCAGCCATTAGGAACTGACCCCCGGTTTCAGCGGCAATGCACTGCATCTGGCCAAGCGCCTCGGCATCGCCGCTTACGTCAAAGCCAATCACATGGGCCGTAAAGTCGATCCCAGCTTCTTCAAGCAGGCGGGCGGCGGCGCAAGGATCTGGGTTGCAGGTTTCTACCCCGTCCGAGATCAGGATGACGGTGGCGCTGTCCTCAGTATAACGCAGCGCTTCGGCGGCGGCGATGACGGCATCGGTCATCGGTGTTTTGCCCAAGGGCTTGATGGCAGCCACGGCAGCGGCGATGGCGTCGCGCGTCCCGGGTGCGGGTGCAACGAGGGTCTCGATATCGGTACAGTCACCCCGAGCGCGGTGCCCATAGGACATCAGGCCGACTCTTTCGCTTTCGGGCAAGGTCTCAAGCAGGGTTGTAACCACTTCCTGAGCGATGGTGATCTTGGCCACACCATCGATCTGGCCCCACATGGAGCCTGAGCCGTCGAGGACGAGGATCGTGTTCGGCCGATCCTGTGCTGACGCAGAGGTTGCAATCACAGCAGACAAGACAAAAGCCGTTAATGCGCGCAATGTGGGAACGAAATACCGATTCATGGAAATATCCTGGGTTAAACAACTAGGATTGATGTTGGGTCCGTTTCGCGAGTCGATCAAGCCTCATTCTCGGTAAGGTTGCACGTCTCAGGGGACGGAAGGGCGCGCTGAACGGAGAGATAGTCATACCAAGCAGGTCGTGACGACCGCTCAGACTTGGATTAAGCAGGTCACAACCGTTGAAGGAGTCCCGAGTTTGAACAACTTTTCCTTGCTGGACCTGTCGCCTATCCCCGAAGGTGCAACAGCCGCAGACGCCTTGCGCAATACTCTTGATCTGGCCCGCCTCGCTGAAAAGCACGGGTATCACCGGTATTGGCTGGCAGAGCACCACAACATGCCCGGCATTGCGAGTGCGGCAACCTCGCTTGTCATCGGCCATGTCGCGGCCGGCACCAAGACCATTCGCGTGGGTGCCGGCGGGATCATGTTGCCGAACCATTCGCCCCTTGTGATCGCAGAGCAGTTTGGCACGCTCGCCACGCTTTTTCCGGATCGCATTGACCTTGGCCTAGGACGTGCGCCGGGCGCGGACGGGGTGACGGCACATGCCCTGCGTCGCAACATGCAGGCCAACGACTCCTTTCCGCAGGATGTGCAAGAGTTGCTGGGCTACTTTGACGAGGCGCCGGAAGAGGCGCAGATTCAGGCGATCCCCGGACAGGGCACACATGTTCCGGTCTGGATCCTGGGGTCCAGCCTTTATGGCGCGCAACTGGCCGCATACTTTGGCCTTCCCTATGCGTTTGCATCGCATTTCGCCCCCGCGATGTTGGAACAGGCCATCGCCACCTATCGCTCGACTTTCCGTCCGTCGGACTGGCTGGCGCGCCCCTATTTCATGATGGCGGCCGGTGTCTGCACAGCCGAAACCGATGAAGAGGCGCGGTATTTGCGCAGCTCCCAAATCCTTGCCTTTGCTCGCCTTCGGACGGGTCGCCCGGGCAAACTGCCCCGCCCGGTCAAAGACCTGTCAGCAGAGATCCCGTCACAGGTCATGGCCCAGGTTCAGCAGTCGCTGTCCTGTTCTGCGACAGGCAGCCTTGATACGGTTCGGCGCGAGCTTGGGGCACTGGTGGCAAAGTATCAGCCTGACGAATTGATTGTGACGGGCATGATCCACGACCACGCTGCACGGCTCAGGTCCTTTGCAATGACGGCCGAGGCGCTTGGCGACATTGTCCAGACGTCGAAAGCAGCCTGAAGGCGCCATAAACCACTCTAAATAGTGATGATCCCCCATCGCAGGGCAGGTATGTCCAATGCGGTCTTGAATAACCGGGTAACACGCCGACGTCTGTGGGCCGAAACCCCAGCGTCAGGCCGCCGCACGGTGCAACGCCAAAGCGACCATAGCGAAGGAAGTGAACGGTGGTAAACCCTGGCTACCCAAAGCATCCCACCCGTCCCGGCTATATGACCGAAAGGATCCAGCGAGACTATATTGCAGCGGCCATTGCCAAGGGCGTCCTTCCCAAGGATGCCCACCGAATGGCGCAGATCGTGTCGCTTGAAGCCCCGAACGATCCGGGCAAACCGATCCAGTTCTGGCAGCTGTACTCTGTACTTGGGCAGGACCCCATCGTCGCAATCGTCAGCGACTTTTATCGACGGGTCTTTGCTGACGAAGACTGGTTTACCTCAGTCTTTGCCCGCGTTGGTGGCATTGGCCACCACGTCAACACTCAGGCTGCGATGTGGATCGATGTCATGGGAGGCGGGCCCTACTATCATGGGGCCGAGTTCAGGCTGAGCTTTCATCATACGCACAACGCAATCCAACTGATGACCGACAAAGGGGCAGAACGCTGGACAAAGCTGATGCTTGCGACGCTTGACGCCTCGGCCCGGCATATGACCGACGACCCACGAGTGCGACCTAGCATCAATACCTTCCTGACCCATTTCATGGGCAAGTATGCGCAGGAGTTTTCGTTCCAGGACCGCTCTGTCTTTGGGCCGACCAACGCGGCGGTGAAACGCAAGATCAACTTCCTCAAGATGACCGTCGAAGAGATCGAGGCATTGACCGAGGCGGAACTTAGCGGTGCGTTGCAAGAACGGGGTGTGGATGTGTCCAGATATCAGGACAAAGAGGCCATGGTAAACAAGGCACTGATGATGTGAGTATGGGGCCCCGGCGGCAAAATGCGCGGCTCGGACCCGATCTTCATTGCTTTAGCCTTGCTCTACCACGGTGCGCCGCTTGAAAGGATGAGCCGCCGCGAAGGCCGGGAGGGCCAAGAGCCTGTCTGAAAGTTCTTTCAGGCGTGGGAAGGGCGACAGGTCTACGTCAAAGGGTCCACCGGCGACAACGTGGCTTGCCACCGCGATGTCCGCCAGCCCTACGGTTTTCCCGAAAAGGTAGGGTGAAGGCGGGCGGCGGGCTAGTCGGGTTTCATAGGCGGCGGCCCCTTCGGTCAGCCAATGGCGGGCCCAACCCTTGACGCCATCTTCATCCACGCCGTGCACCTCGGCAAGCCGCTTGCGGATGCGCGGCACGATCAGGGGATGGGCATCGGCGATCGTGTTGAGGGCGAGAGCAAGGGCGTCGGCACGATCGAAAGGGTCTACAGGCAGCAGGCGGGGTCCGCCGGAAAGGGTGTCCAGATAGTCGAGGATGGCAAACGACTGGGTCATGACCCGGCCGTCGACTTCAAGCGCCGGAACGGCGGCATTGGGATTAAGCGCGAGGAAAGCAGGATCGAACTGGTGCCCTGCCAGCAAGTCATACTCCACCTCTTCAAAGCTGATGCCCTTGAGGTTCAGGGCGACGCGCACCCGGTAGGTCGCGTTTGAGCGCCAGTAGCCATGCAGTTTCATCGTGCGAGGTCCCGCCCTTGTGTGATCCGGCCTTTGCCCAATCCAGTTTGGATCAGCGAGTCTATCTGACCTTTGAACCTCAGTTTCGTCGATACCTAAAGTGAGGTGCTCCGGAGGGCCACCGACCGAATACCAGCCAACCACCACACCGCTGACCGCCGTAAGCGCGTGTCTCAGCCTTCATATGCCCGTTGCAGAAGCGTCATAAAACTGTGGCTCATCACCCGTTTAAGTCGCGCGACCGAACTACCAATGGGGAAATCGTCATGAAACACCTTCTAAATGGAGCGGCCCTGTCGCTTGTCCTTGCAACCGGTGCCTTTGCTGCATGCGGGCCTGTCACACTTGCCGACACCATGGGCGTTGCCGCCGGAGCCTATCCTCAGCAGTACGAACTGGCCGAATATCAGGCCGCTGCTGGCTGCGAGATGACTTTTTCGGCCAACCCCGAGATCGAGGCGCTGAACGCAGAGATCCAGGGCAACCCTGAATTGCCCACCCTGGCTGACCGCCTGCCGTCCGAGCCGCTGGTTGTTGTTCCCTACACCACCATCGGCACCTACGGCGGCACTCTTGATGCCCTGTCGAACGCGACCGAGGCCGGGACCTCTGACTTTCTGTCGATCCGCCACGTGAACCTTGTCCGCTATTCGGACGACCTGCAGACCATCGTTCCCAACGTCGCCAAGTCGTGGGAATGGAATGACGATTTCACCGAGCTGACCATGACGCTGCGCGCCGGTCACAAGTGGTCCGACGGTGCCCCCTTCACCTCCGAGGATGTGCGCTTCTGGCTGGAAGACCTCGCACTCAACCCGAACATCCGCGAAAGTGCGGCCGATTACGTGCTGGCCGGTGGTGAGCCGATCCAGATCGAGATCATTGATGAACAAACCTTCAAGTTCGTCCTTGCCGCGCCCAAGCCCGGTCTGCTGGTCCATTTTGCCAGCTCCTACGCCCAAGGCTTCCAGCCGGCCCACTTCCTGGGTCAGTACCACCCCGACCTGAACCCCGAGGCTGATGCGCTGGCCGCGGAGTTCGGGTTTGAAAGTGGCTATGACTTCGTGAACTTCTACTACGGTGCGTCCGACTGGACCGACACGCCCACACCGATGCTGCGCGACCCTGATCTGGCGCCGCGCCTGCCCTATGGCACGACCCCGACTCTCGAAAGCCACATCTTCGTCACCGACACGACCGAAGGCCGCAAGCTGGTGGCCAACCCCTACTTCTTCCAGGTGGATACGACCGGCCAGCAACTGCCCTACATCAGCCGCCAGGACGAGCGTTTCATCAACGACAACGAAGTGCGCATCCTGACCATGGTCAACGGCGATGTGGACTACAAAGCCCAGTCGGTTCAGCTGCCGTCCGTGCCCCTGCTGCTCGACAATATAGAAAGTGGCGACTACTCGATCCAGCTCAAGCCGACGATTGCGATGCCGACCTTCTCGTTCAACATGACGATCGAGGATGACGCCCGCCGCGAGGTCTACAACAACGTCGATTTCCGTCGGGCCATGTCCGTGGCGATCGATCGCGACGGCCTGAACTCTGTCGCCTTCTTCGATCAGGGCACACCGCAGCAGTACACCGGCTTTTCGCCGACCCCGACCTTTGTTGATCCTGCTCTGGTCACCTACGCGACCGAATTCAGCGCCGATGAGGCGAACACCCTTCTGGATGGTATCGGCATGGTCGACACCGACGGCGACGGGTTCCGCGAACTGCCCAACGGTGACAAGCTGGTTCTGAACCTGCAATTCGCCACCCAAGGTGTTGCAGCTGAGGTGGTCGAATTCGTTGGTCAGAATTGGGCCGATGTCGGCATCGAGACCACCGTCAAGGAAGTGACCCCGGACGAGTATCGCGCCGCGCAATCCGCCAACGAGCTGGATGTGATGATGTGGCAGCGTGGCGAACCCGTAGCCATCCACCTGGGCACCAACGCGTCGTGGGTTCCGCCTTACGCCGACTACTTTGGCCACCGCAACGGCATGCTCTGGGCCGAGTACCTTGAGACCGGCGGCACATCCGGGATGGAACCTCCGGCATGGGCCATGTCGATGGTCGATGATATCGCAGCCTTCCAGCAGGCCGTTCCCGGCTCTGCCGAGGCAGGCGAAATCGGCGCTCGTATGGCCAAGACGATGACCGAAAGCCTGATGTTCATCGGGACCGTCAGCGCGCCTGCGCCAATCTACGTCAGCAACCGCCTGTCCAACGTGCCCGAGTTCCAGACCTGGTCCTATGAGTACTACCGGACCTATCCGTACCGCGGCACCCAGTGGTCGCTGACCGAGTGATCTGACTACCGATCCGACAATGCCTTGGCCGGGTGTGCATCTGCACCCGGCCTTGGTGCATAAAGAAGGGGCTTGCTGTGGGACCATTTCTAAGGTTTGCGACCTTGCGCGCGGGCTTGGCCCTTGTGACACTTTTGTTGGTGTCCCTCATCGTGTTCTCCCTGATGGAGCTCGTGCCCGGCAACTGCGCCGAACGCTACCTCGCCTATAAGAACACTCAGGGTGAGAACATCAGCTTTGAGGACATCGCAGCGGAAGAGGCCCGGCTTGGCCTTGATCAGCCGTTCCTGATCCGTTGGGGCACATGGACCGCCAACGCCTTTCAAGGGGACTTTGGCACAAGCTGCATTCTGAGGGTCGATATTGCCCAGCTTCTGGGGGACAAGTTTCTGATCTCGGCCCTGATCTGTTTCGCGGCCCTCTTCATGGCCTATCTGATCGCCATCCCGGTGGGCATCTACGCCGCGTCATCCCGCAATCCGGTCATCAACAACGCCCTGCGGCTGGTCAGCTATCTTGGGCTTGCCCTGCCCAACTTTCTTCTGGCGCTGATGATCATGTTGTTTTTCACCGTCTACTATGGCGACACCATGACCGGTCTGTTCAGCCGCGAGTTTCGCGATGCCGAATGGTCCTGGGCGCGGGTTCAGGACTTTCTTGGACGGGCTTGGCTGCCCGTCTTTATCCTTGGCTGGTCCGCCACGGCCTTTGCCCTTCAGACAGTCCGGGCCCTGATGCTGGACGAGAACGACAAGCTTTACGTGACAGCCGCCAGGGCGCGGGGCCTTTATGGCAGCCGCCTGCGCTGGCGCTATCCGGCCCGTCATGCGCTGGGCCCCATTGTCAATTCGCTGGGTTTCGACCTGAACCGCATCTTCAACGAATTGCCGATCGTGGCCGTCATCCTGACCCTGACCGAGGCCGGAGCCCTCCTGCTCGAGGCGCTGGCCCGGTCGAATGACCAGCAACTGGCCGGGGCGATCATCTTCTTGCTGACCGCCACCATCGTCGGGCTGAACTTTGTCACCGACCTGGCGCTCGCCTTGCTTGATCCGCGGATGCGAAACTCGGTTCTGGGAGCGCGCGCATGACTGACAGGACAGTAACGACCAGCGTCGCTGACCGCGAGGCCCGCCGCAAAGAGGCCTACTTCACAGCCTCGCAAAGCCAGCTGATCTGGGCCCGGTTCCGCAAGAACCGTTCCGCCATGGTCGCGGGCATCGTTCTGGCGGCCATGATCCTGCTGGGACTGTTTGCCGATTTCGTCGGCCCCTATAACCCAACGATTGCAGGGCGGAATGCCGACTATACCAACGGCGCCCCCCAGATCCCCCGGTTTTGCGACGATGACGGCTGCTCTTTGCGCCCCTTCATCTATGGGACCAAGCGGGAACGGTCGATTGCCACCAACTTTCGCTGGGTGACGACGCAGGACACCGACGACAAGCGCTATGTGCAGTTCTTTGTGCGTGGCGACAGCTACCGATTCCTTGGGTTCAGCGCGAACCTGCATCTTTTTGGCGTCGACAACGGGTACATCCACCTGTTTGGCACGGATGACGCGGGCAAGGACATCTTCAGCCGCACGTTGCATGCCATCCGGACCTCGCTGGCGGTCGGGACGATCGGGGTGGTGATCTCGTTCGTCATGGCCCTCGCGATTGGTGGTGTGGCGGGGTACTTTGGCGGCCGGATCGACGGGGTCATCCAGATGATCACCGACGCTGTCCGGGTGGTGCCGGCCATTCCACTTTTCATGGCGCTGGCGGCCTTTGTTCCAGACACATGGTCAGCGGAAACGCGGTTCTTTTTCATCTCGATCATCCTCGGCCTGATCGGCTGGCCGACACTGGCGCGACGGGTTCGGACCCATATCCTTGTCGAACGCAACCAGGACTACGTCCTAGCCGCCCGCCTGTCGGGTGCGCGTCCGGGACACATCATCCGGCGGCATCTGCTGCCCAGCTTTACCAGCTACATCATCGTCGATCTGGTGATTTCGTTTCCCTACATGGTGCTGTCGGAAACCGCGCTCAGCTTTATCGGGCTGGGACTGAAGGACCCGGTGAACTCGCTTGGTGTGATGTTGCAGAACACGACCAGCGCCGATGTCCTGCTGAACTACCAGTGGTATTTCATCCCGGTCATCTTCTTTGTCACCCTCGTCATGGCCTTTGTCTTTGTCGGGGACGGGCTTCGTGACGCGGCCGACCCCTATGCGAGTAGTCGGAAATGAGCCTGCTTTCCGTTCAAGACCTGACCATCCGGTTCCGGACCGAAGAGGGCCTGATCACCGCGGTCGAGAAGGTCAGCTTTGACATCGCTGAAGGCGAGATCCTGGGCCTTGTCGGAGAAAGCGGATCGGGCAAATCGGTGACGGCCAAGTCGCTCATGCGCCTGATGGGGGACAATGCCGTCGTTGACCCTGCCAGCCGCATCACCCTGCACCGACAGGGCGGTGACCTTGATGTCCTTGGTCTGCGCCGGGAACGGGACATGCGCCCTGTGCGCGGTGGCGAAATCTCGATGGTCTTTCAGGAACCGATGGCCAGCTTTGCCCCCGCGATCACGGTCGGCGCACAGATGGTCGAACAGTTGCTGATCCACACCGATCTGTCCCGCAAAGCGGCCCGCACCCTGTCCATCGACATGCTGGCGCGCGTCGGCATCTCGGACCCGGCTCGCCGCTTTGACCAGTATGTGTTCGAGTTTTCGGGCGGGATGCGGCAGCGGGCGATGATCGCCATGGCCCTGTCGACCAAACCTCGCTTGCTGATCGCGGACGAGCCGACGACGGCGCTGGACGTGACGATCCAGGCGCAGGTGCTGGAACTTATGAAAGAGCTGGTGGCCGAGTTTCGCATGGGCATCCTTTTCATCACCCATGACCTGGGCGTCATCGCCCAGACGGCGGACCGGGTCGCGGTCATGTATCTGGGCAATCTGGTTGAGACAGGAACAGTCCGCGACGTGATCCGCACGCCGGCGCATCCCTATACGAAGGGTCTACTTCAGGCTTTGCCGCGTATCGACGACCTTGATGCCCCCCTTGTGCCGGTTCCGGGCGATATTCCCGGCCCGCTTGACCGGCCCGAAGGCTGCGTCTTTCACACCCGTTGTGCAGTCGCGATTTCGGGCCGGTGCAACAGGCAAATACCGCAGGATGTCACCCTTTCCCCCGGCCATGCCGCACGGTGCCATGCCTTGACGAAAGACACGCCATGACCACCCCTCTCATCCGCATCAAGGGGCTAGAGACCCACTACCCTCTTGGCCAGCGCCTGTTTGGCCCGGCGCCGGTCCTTAAGGCCCTTGCAGGGATCGATCTTGATATCCCGGCAGGCAGCTTCTTCGGCCTTGTTGGGGAAAGTGGATCGGGCAAGACGACGCTGGGCCGGGCGATCCTGAAGGCTGCGCCAATCACGACCGGATCGGTAAGCTATGACGACGGGCAAAGTGCCTTTGACATAGGCTCCATGGATGCGCGGCAAGAGCGGACCTACCGTAGCCGGGCGCAGTTGATCTTTCAGGACCCCTACGCCGCCCTTAGCCCACGCATGACGGTGCGCGACATCATCGCAGAACCGCTTGAGGTGATGGGCCTGACCTCGTCCCGCGCCGAAACGGACGACCGGGTGCGCGAGATCGCCAAGAAGTGCCGTCTGAACCTTGAGCACCTGCGCCGCTTTCCACATGCGTTCTCGGGCGGTCAGCGTCAGCGCATTTCGATTGCCCGGGCGCTTGTTTCGGGTCCGAAATTCGTGGTGGCCGACGAATCCGTGGCAGCCCTTGATGTGTCTATTCAGGCAGACATTCTGAACCTTTTGAAAGCTCTGCAAAAGGACCTGTCCCTGACGCTCTTGTTCATCAGCCATGACCTGTCGGTCGTGGCCCATAGCTGCGATACGGTGGCGGTCATGTATCTTGGGCGATTGGTCGAGGTTGCACCATCCCGCACCCTGTTCGCCCGCCCAAGGCATCCCTATACCCGGGCGCTTTTGTCGGCGATCCCGACGCTTGACCCTGACGCCCCGCCCAAGATGCAGCGGCTGACCGGAGAGATACCGTCACCCGCAGATCCTCCGCCGGGGTGTCGGTTCCACACCCGCTGCCCCTTTGCCCAGGCACGTTGCCGCCAAGAGGTGCCAGAACTCGCCCCGACTCAGGATGGTGGTCAGGTGGCCTGTCATTTCTGGAAGGATTTGCCGGATGCCTAGCCTTCCCCGAAAGAGAAAATTGGCCGTGTCAGGGTCGATGGGCCATGATGAACGACGTTAGATTGCGTCCCGCAATGGCCGGCGAGGCCACCGCCGTCGAGGCGCTGTTGCGACGCGCCTTCAAGGACTACGTTCGGGGTCTGGGTCGGGACGAACCGTCCCCCATGAACTGGCTGGAGAGTCGAATTATAGAAGGCGCGGTTTATTGGGTCGATGCCAGTAGATCGCCTGCCGGTGTGGTGGTGACGAGCGTGCACGAGAACGCAGTCCTTGAGATCAATATGCTGGGCATAGACCCTTCCTTGCAGGGACGCGGCATAGGGCGCCAAGTGCTGACACTGATCGCGGCTATGGCCCGGGAGAAAGGTTTTGAAACGCTGGCGCTGCGAACCGCCCAGCCCTACACGCGCTTGGTCGCGCTCTACAGCCGGGCGGGGTTTCGGGTGGTGGCGGTGGATCGGCACCCAGACCAGATCGACGAAATCCCGCGGGTCTTCATGGAACTGGGCCTGAAGAAGGACTAGGAACAAGGTGGTTTCAGGCCCCTGTCAGGTCGGGGAAAAAGGCTCTATTCTGGCCAAGAACCATGAAAGAACGGCCATGACCAGCACGCGCCCCATTATCCTATTCCTCTCTGGCTTTGGCGACGGCGCTGGCCTGTTCGAGCCTATGCACAACACCGACCTGGCGCAGGACTATGATCTGCGCCCCCTGAGCATGCCGGGTTTCGGCGCACCCCGGCAGGCGGGTGAAACGACGTTGCAAACTCTTGCAGACTGGGTCGCGCAAGAGGCAGCGTCCACGGGGGCCGAGATCGTCGTTGCCCACTCTGTCGCGTCACTGGTAGCGGCCCTTGCCGCCATGACCACGGACAGTCCCATCCGCACAATCCTGTCGATCGAAGGCAATATCACGGCCGAAGATGCTTATTTCTCGGGCACCGCGGCCGACTATCCGGACCCCGATACCTTTCGCAGCGCGTTTCTGGGCCGTTTGACGGAAATGGCTGAGACAAGGCCAGTCTACGCCCGCTTTCGGGATAGGGTCGCGCTGGCCGATCCGGTTGCCCTTTGGCAGTTGGGGCGTGATGCGCGTCGCTATTCGGCCGAAGTCGTGCCAGGCGACGTCCTGATGGCGGCCGCGAATGTGGTCTATCTTTACAACCCGGACAACTGTCCAAAGACTACGCTTGACTGGCTTGACCATAATCCGATGCCGCGCATCCTGATGGAAGGGGCGTCGCATTGGCCAAGTCAGGATCAGCCTGACCTTCTGGCCCTAACCATACGTCAGGCGCTTGGCTGATCATCGGCCAAGACTGCCCTAGAGCTCACCCTTTAGAAGAGCATCGACGATGTCCGACGGATCCATCGCAATGTCGACAGTCACGGCGTTTTCGTCCGGCCCAGGTGGTTCAAGCGTCGCCAACTGACTGTCGAGAAGTGCTGGCGGCATGAAATGACCGGGGCGCGTTTCCATGCGGATGCGGAGCAAGTCCCGACTTCCCTGAAGGAACAAGAACCTGACAGGACCGCCCGCTGCCGCGATTATCCTGTTGCGATATTCACGCTTGAGGGCAGAGCAGGCGATGACGATTGGGGTCGAAGCGGCGCCAAGGTCTTGCCCGATGCGGTCAAGCCAGGGGGCCCTGTCGGCGTCGGTCAAAGCCTCTCCCCGGCTCATCTTGGCGATGTTGGTTCGCGGGTGCAGGCTGTCGCCGTCCAGAAATGCCGCGCCGATGCGGTCGGCAAACAGGCTTCCGATCAGGCTTTTGCCGCAGCCCGATACGCCCATGATGATATAGCGCCCAGACATGGTGCCGCTTCCCTCCGTTCAGGTCTATAGCGGTAGAGGCCGGCGCGGGGCGATGCAACTCTGCTTTGGGTCGTCAGGTAGGGTCGTCTGGCGGGGCATCGTCGAAGTCCTTGCGCAGGATACGGGCCCCGTTGCCTTCGGGGTCGTCATATTGCCCATGCCGCAACGTCCACATAAAGGCCCCAAGGCCAAGCGCACCTAGGCCAAGCGACACGGGAATGAGAAAGATCAGAACATTCATGACCAACCCTACCTTAGCCGCAGGGCGTTGAGTGTGACCGTGATCGACGACAACGACATTGCCAAGGCGGCCAGAAGCGGGGTGACAAGCCCCATGAATGCCAGCGGGATCGCAACCACGTTATAAAGGGCGGCCAAGGCAAAGTTCTCTTGGATGCGCCGCGTCGATTTGCGGGCAATCCGGAGGGTTTCGGAAACTGCCATCAGGTCCTTACCCATCAAGACGATGTCTGACGCTACCCGCGCCGCATCAAGGGCGCTGGCGGGAGAGATCGAAACATCTGCCTCCGTCAGCGCTGCGGTGTCGTTCAGGCCATCACCAACCATCAGGACATGACGCCCCTCGGCCTTCAAGGAACGGACGAATGCGGCCTTCTGCATCGGATCAACATCAGCTTGCCACGTAAGGATACCGGTCCGCTCCGCCGTATCAGTGACTGCCGCAGCGGTATCGCCAGACAGCAGATGCACATCAACCCCCTGCTCCATCAATTGCCGCACAAGGGTCTCAGCCCCGGGGCGAAGCGCATCGCTGAAGGTGAAGGGGAGCGGTTCTTCATCTCCGATCCGAAGCCATGTGGCCGTTTCGGACAAGGCAAAGAATTCCTTTGCAAGGAATTCTGGCGCGACCCAGGCGAGGCGGCCCAGTTTGACCGGCGTTTCGCCAAGCTGCCCTTCGATACCATATCCCGGAACCTCCCGGATATCGCTGACGGTGGGGTCGGGAAGATCCTTCGCGAAGGATCTTCCGCCAATGACCAGAGCCTTTGCCAGGGGATGACCCGACCCAGTCGCCAGTGCCGAAGCTACACCAAGGGCCGCTGCACCGTGCCGCATCGGGTCTACGAGGTCCGGGGCGCCCACCGTCAGGGTTCCGGTCTTGTCAAAAACGACTGTATCGACCTTCGCTAACCGCTCTAACGCCGTCCCACTTTTGATAAGGACACCCCGGCGGAACAGCCGACCACTTGCCGCGGTGACCACGGCGGGGACAGCAAGGCCAAGGGCGCAAGGGCAGGTGATGATGAGGACCGCCGCTGCGATGTTGATGGCGACCCTGACATCGCCGCCGGTCTGCCACATCCAGGCGACAAAGGCTGCCAGGGCGAACACGTGCACCGCAGGGGCATAGGCCCGTGCGGCCCGATCTGCCAGCGAGGTGTAGCGTGACCGGGCCTCTTCAGCGATTGCGACGAGGTCTGCCATCCGGGCAAGCGAAGTGTCTTTTCCGGCGGCCGTCACTTCGACCAACAGCGGGCCTGTCAGGTTCACCTCGCCTGCGCTGAGCATGGCCTTCGGTCCGACCACAACGGGTAGGCTTTCGCCGGTCAGGAGGCTGCGGTCAATCTCGCTCTCGCCTGACAGGATCAGTCCGTCGACCGGCACCCGCCCACCGGGCTTTAACAGAACCGTATCCCCCAGGTGGAGTGAGGAGACGTCGACGATCTCCTCGCCATCCGCGCCCAGCCGGATCGCTCGCGGAACTTCGAGGGCGGCAAGCTCTTGTGCGGCGGATCGGGCGACGGCCCTTGTTCTGTGATCAAGATAGCGCCCTGCCAGCAGGAAGAAGGTCAACATGACGGCGGCGTCAAAATAGGCATGCTCGCCTGAATGCAGCGTTTCCCAAAGGGACAGTCCCGTGGCCAACAGTATGGCCAGCGAAATCGGGACATCCATCGCCAGTCGACCCGACCTTAGCGCCGTCCAGGCGTTGCGAAAGAACGGCTGGCCCGAAAAAGCGACGGTGGGCAGGGCAATGGCACCCGAAATCAGGTGAAAGACATCCCGTGTGGCATCCGCCGCCCCCGACCAAACGGCGACCGAGAGGAGCATGATGTTCATCATGGCAAACCCGGCCACACCCAACCGCATCAGAAGGTCGCGCCCGGCCGCATCGTTGGCTGTCCCAGACAATGCAACCATATCCAACGGCAATGCCTCGTACCCAAGCCCCCCAAGTGCAGCTGTCAGGCTTTCGACCGTCTGCTGTCCGTCATGTTTGATCCGCACGCGTTTGAGGGTCAGGTTCACCCGCGCTTCGGAAATCCCGGGCAAAGCCAACAGCCCACGCTCGACCGCCGAAATACACCCCGCGCAATGGACCGAAGGAAGGGCAAGCTGGACTTCGTGTGTGGCCGATCCGGCTGCTTTGCCGGCTCGGCTCAGGCTTGCCGGTGCTGCGATACAGCCAGGGCAGGCCATTCCGGTGGGGGCTTCGGACAGGCTCATGATCAGTCGACCAGAACGATCATGCGTTGGCGAAACAGCGTCCCATCGGTCGCCGCGGCCTCAAGTCGCAGGTTCCAGTTGCCCGCGGCGGGCGTCACCGGCGCGCGGTAGACGCTTCCGTCCCAGGCAAAGGCCGGGGTCTGGTCATCGCGGGTGCTGGTTGCGCGGCCAAAGGTTCCTGTCACGGTCGCCGCCTGGATCGGCCGGCCTTGGTCATCCGTAATCGACAGGACCAGTTCGCCCCCGTGTACAGCGGCATCCACCTGCCAGCCAAGGGCAAGCTGTGCAGCCTTGTCGTGATCAAAGCTTTGGCTGGCGACGTAGGAATTGGCCGTCTCGAGCCCCGGAAAGGTCCTGATGGCCTGAAAGGCCAGCACAAGGTTCACGCTGATGATCACAACGAAGAAGCTTGCAAAGATGGCGAAGGCCTTGGGCCCGGTGATCGGTCCGCCAAAGAAGCCTGAGAAACTGCGTGGCATGTTATTGCACCTTTCCGTTGAAGTGGGTGTCGGTCCAGGTCCGGTCGCCCGAGACCAGATCCTCGGCCCAGAACCTGAAATCCGTGCGCGTCGCGCTGGCGGCCGGATCATCCGGTCTTGCGCTGACGTAGACCCGCACTTGCTGGGTTGTATCGGCGGGCACCAGTACGCTGCGTTCGTCGGTCCCCTCGATGTCGATCCTCAGGATCTCGTCCGAGGAAAGGGACAGGTGGAACAGCCGCGGCTCACCGTATTTGTTGAGCAACCGGATGTAGTAGACGTTACGGATCGTGCCATCGGACTGGGTAATGAAGATGGGGTTGCGCACCGGTGCCACTGTCATCTCAATATCCGACCGGATGAAGAGGGCGAAGAGCAGGCCCGCTCCGACCAATGACCAAAGTGACGTGTAAAGAATTGTACGGGGGCGGAAAATGTGCCTCCAGATGTGTTTGGCCGTGCCGCCCGCCCGCTCGATCTCTTCGTCCTTGAGGGTGAAGTAGTCGATCAGGCCACGCGGTTTGCCGATCTTGGCCATGACGTCGTCGCAGGCGTCGATGCACAGCCCGCAGGTGATGCAGGCCATCTGCTGACCGTCGCGGATGTCGATACCCGTCGGACAGACATTGACGCAGGCCATGCAATCGATGCAGTCCCCCGCCCCTTCGACCCGCTTCTTGCCGCGCGGCTCGCCCCGCCATTCACGGTAGCCAATTGTAATGGTGTCTTCGTCCATCATGGCGGCCTGGATGCGCGGCCAGGGGCATGCGTAGATGCAGACCTGCTCCCGGGCAACGCCACCCATCAAGAAGGTGGTAAAGCTCAGGATCGCCATGGTGGTATAGGCAATCGCCGGCGCCTGCCCGGTCACAAGGTTCATGGCAAGCGTCGGGGCATCGGCAAAGTAGAAGACCCATGCCCCGCCGGTGGCCAGACCGATCGCGAGCCAGACAATCCATTTCGTCGTGCGAAGCCGAACCTTGCGGGCATCCCAGGGCGCGTTCCAAAGCCGGACCCGGGCGTTCCGGTCCCCTTCGATCCAGCGTTCGGTCAGGATGAATAGATCGGTCCAGACGGTCTGGGGGCAGGCATATCCGCACCAGACCCGGCCAAGAGCCGAGGTGAACAGGAAAAGCCCGAGCCCCGCCATGATCAGAAGACCGGCCACGAAATAGAATTCATGTGGCCAGATCTCGATCCAGAAGAAAAAGAACCGCCGTCCGGCCATGTCGATTAGCACGGCCTGGTCCGGCAGGTTCGGTCCGCGGTCCCAGCGAATCCACGGGGTGATGTAGTAGATGCCCAGCGTGACCACCATGATCGCCCATTTCATCTGCCGGAATGGACCCTTTACCCTGCGCGGAAAAACCGGTTCGCGGGCGGCATAAAGGGAGGGGGGCGTATCTGAAGACGACATGATGGACCTGACTTGAACGACGTGGCTTGGGCCCTTGTGCCGTGTCGGGTGGGTCGGTGCCTTGATGTGGATCAACCATTTCTGTCGCAGGTCCCGGCTTGCAGGCGGATTGTCCTGTGGACAGGGCAGACCCTCCGGGGGGAATATTTAAGGCAAGAAAAAGCGGGTTCGCGAAATGAGAAACCCCCGCCGGGCAGGGCCAGGCGGGGGCGGATGTCTTTGCGTTGGTCGGTTGGGTTATTCGCCGCCGCCAAGCTGGTGGACATAGGCTGCGACGGCGTTGACCTCTGCCGCGCTGAGCCCACCGGCGGAGCGCCATTCCTCGGACCAGGCGGGCATCACCCCGAAACGGGCGTTGGTGATCGTCTCGGTCAGAGTGTCGGCATCGCCGCCATAGAGCCAGATGGCGTCATTGAGCCTGGGCGCGCCCATGTCGCGGTTTCCTTCGCCCGCCTCGCCGTGGCAGGCGGAGCAATTATCAAGGAAGAGGGGCGCCCCCGCGGCGGCCAGGGTTGCGTCGTGGTCCTGGCCAGAGATGGCCTGGACATGGGCCACGATCTGACCGATTTCCTCGCCCGAGAGCATCTCGCCGAAAGCCGGCATCTGGGTCCAGCGGGCATCCGGGGACTGTTCGTTGCGGATGCCGTTCGTCACCGTATAGGCGATCTCGTCGATCGTGCCGCCCCAGAGCCAGTCGTCGTCCAGAAGGCTGGGGTAGCCTGAAGCCTGCACCCCGGCCGCGCCCGAGCCGTGACACTGCGAGCAGTTGGCCCGGAACACCGCAGCACCACCGTTGATGGCAAAGCTGTGCAGGGCTTCGTTCTCGGGCAGGCTCGCCAGATCGACTGTTGCCAGCTGGTCCATGAGTTCGGCGTTGGCCGCCTCGACCGCGGCGATGTCCGCGGCGACATTGGCCCGTGTCGAATAGCCCAAAAGCCCCGGTGTCGCGCCTGAGATCATCGGCCAGGCCGGATAGGCGATGGTGTAGCCGACCCCCCATACGATGGTGGCGTAGAGGACCCAGACCCACCAACGGGGCAGCGGGTTGTTCAGTTCTTCGATACCGTCCCAGCTGTGGCCGGTGGTGCCGATTTCTTTTTGTTCTGGTGTCTTGGTCATGACTGACCCTCCGACCTTTTGGTTTTTGTCGGGATGATGTCCCGTGCTGGTTTGTCTTCGTGACGGAAGGGGAGGCTGGCTGCATCGCTATGGGCGGCACGACTGCCAGGCCGGAAGGCCCAGATGACCGCGCCCACGAAGAAGGCGAACATGCCCAGAAGGACCCAGCTGTCGGCGATTTCTCGCAGAATGTGATAGTTCATGCTGTGTCCTCCCTACCGGCTTGCGTCTGGTACGAAGGTCGAGAAATCGACCAGCGTGCCCAACATTTGCAGATAGGCAATCAGGGCATCCATCTCGGATATGCCCGGGGCCCCGTCGAAGTCCCGAACCTGGGCGCCGGGGTAGCGGTCGACCAATGCGTCCCAATCCCCGAAAGGATCGACCTGCACGGTAAAGTCTGCCTGCGCTTCGGCGATCATTTCCTCAGTGTAGGGAACACCGACCATGGCGTGGGTCTCCATCAGATCGGCCACATATGTGGGTTCGATCAGCCGATTAGCCAGGAAGCCATAAGGCGGCATGACCGATTCCGGCACCACCGACTGAGGGTCGGTCAGGTGCTGGACGTGCCAGGCATCCGAATAGCGTCCCCCCACCCGGGCAAGGTCTGGCCCCGTCCGTTTGGAGCCCCCTTGGACGGGGTGATCGTACATGGATTCGGCCGCGAGCGAGTAGTGCCCGTAGCGTTCGACCTCGTCCCGCATGGGCCGGATCATCTGCGAGTGGCAGACGTAGCACCCCTCGCGGATGTAGATTTCCCGGCCCGTCAGTTCGAGGGGGGAGTAGGGGCGCACCCCTTCCACCTCTTCGATGACGTTTTCCAGGTAGAAGAGCGGGGCGATTTCGACCAACCCTCCGATGGTGACGACCACAAAGCTGCCTGCCAGCAGGAGGGTGGCGTTCTTTTCAAGGATTGTGTGACGATCGAGTAGTGACATGCGTCGTCCCTCCTATTCTGCCGGGACAGCGGCCTGGGCAGGCTGTTGCTTGCCGTAGGCTGTCATCCAGAGGTTGTAGACCATGATGAGGGCACCGGTGAGGTACAGAACCCCGCCCAGTCCGCGCACCACATACATTGGGAACTTGGCGGCGACGGTGTCGGCAAAGCTGTTCACGAGGAACCCTTGTGCATCGACTTCGCGCCACATCAGACCTTCCATGATCCCGGTGACCCACATCGAGGCGGCGTAGAGAACGATGCCGATCGTGGCGAGCCAGAAGTGCCAGTTGACCAGGGCCAGGCTATGCAGCCGGTCCCGGTTCCACAGGCGTGGCGTCAGGAAGTAGAGCGCCGAGAAGGTGATCATCCCGTTCCAGCCCAGCGCACCCGAGTGGACGTGTCCGATGGTCCAGTCCGTGTAGTGCGACAGTGAGTTGACCGCCCGGATCGACATCATCGGCCCTTCAAAGGTCGACATGCCGTAGAAGCCGAGGCTGATGACCATCATTCGCATGATCGGGTCTGTCCGGATCTTGTCCCAGGCACCGCTCAGCGTCATCAGGCCGTTGATCATGCCACCCCAGGACGGCATCCACAGGATGATCGAGAAGACCATACCAAGGGTCGCGGCCCAGTCAGGCAGTGCTGTGTAGTGCAAATGGTGCGGACCGGCCCAGATGTACAGGAAGATCAGCGCCCAGAAGTGGATGATCGAAAGCTTGTAGCTGAAGATCGGTCGTCCGGCCTGTTTTGGCACAAAGTAGTACATCATGCCCAGAAAGCCTGCCGTCAGGAAGAAGCCGACGGCATTGTGCCCGTACCACCATTGGGTCATGGCATCCTGCACCCCGGCAAAGACCTGCACAGACCGTGATCCGAAAATGCTGACCGGGATCGACAGGTTGTTGACCACATGAAGCATCGCCACGGTGACAATGAACGACAGCAGGAACCAATTGGCCACATAGATATGCGGCTCTTTCCGTTTGAAGATCGTGCCCAGGAACACGACGAGGAAGGCGACCCATACGATGGTCAGCCAGATGTCGACGTACCATTCAGGCTCTGCGTATTCCTTGGATTGGGTGGCCCCCATAAGGTAGCCTGTGGCTGCCAGCACGATGAACAGGTTGTATCCCCAGAACACGAACCACGCGAGATTGCCGCCCCAAAGCCGGGCGGCGCTGGTGCGCTGGACGATGTAAAAGGACGACATGATCAAAGCGTTGCCCCCGAAGGCAAAGATCACCGCCGAGGTGTGTAGTGGCCGCAGCCGGCCGAAGTTGCCGTAGCCCTGAAGGAACTCGAAGTTCAGTTGGGGAAAGGCCAGCTGGAATGCAATAAAGGTTCCGACTAGGAACCCCGCGATGCCCCAGAATGATGTGGCGATCACCCCGGCCCTGACGACCCCGTCATTGTAGCCGGTTGGTGCCGGGCCCTTTTCGTCGCCTGCCTTGCGTACCGTCCAGACGAACATGCCGCCTGCTATCGCCATGATGATGATCGCGTGAACCTGATAAGCCAGATCTCGCGCCCAGTTGGCGGCCAGGGCGGCACAAAGGGTGATAACCCCCAGCGCCGCAATCTTAATCCAATCCCACATGAATACCGTTCCCTCTGTCCCTCCTGGCCTTGTCCGGTCGTAAGTGGGGCGACCGGTGACCAAGTGTAGCTGATGGATAGGTCATCCCTGATGCGGACGAGGGCCGCCTTGATCCAAATCAAGTGTTTTGCGCGGCAGGTTTGATAGGGATCAAGGCGGGAACGGGAAATAGTCTCAAAGTTGGTCGCAAGCAGAATGGAAGGGAACTGATCATGGGCTACAAAACCATTTCGATGATTGTGACCGATGCGGGCACTGATGGACCCGCTCTTGAGGCCGCCGCCGCACTCGCCATGCGGGAGGAGGCCCATCTGGATGTTGCTTGCGTTGGAATTGACCCCGCCCGCTATGAGGTCATGCCGGCAGGCTCGGCCGCTATCGTTCTGGAGTCAGGCGCACAGGAGGCGCGGGAACGGGCCGAAGCCTTGGTCGCATGGGCCGAGAACACCTTGCCCTCTGACCAGGAACGGACCGTGGTGCACGGTGTCGTTTCGGCACAAATGGGACTGGAATCCGCCGTATCCCGCCTAGCCCGGTACTCTGACCTCATTGTGGCGACCCAGCCCTATGGCGAAGGCCGGACGGCGGTGCAGATCATGGTGACAGAGGCGGCACTATTTGGCACCGGCGCCCCGGTCCTCATCATTCCGCAAGGCGACAAGACAGACTATGCCAAAGGGTTTCAAAGACCGCTTGTGGCCTGGAATGAAAGCGATGAGGCGTTGTCCGTCATCCGCAAGTCCACCCCAGTCCTCGAGGCGTCATCGCATGTCGACATCGTCATGGTTGACCCCCCGGGCCAATCACCCGAGCGTTCGGACCCGGGTGGGGCGATCAGCCTGATGCTTGCCCGGCGCGGGATCAAGGCCGAGGTTTCGATCCTTGCCAAGACACTGCCGACCGTTGCCGAAGTGATAGAGAGGTTCGCCCGCGAACACGCTAACGACCTGATTGTCATGGGGGCATACGGGCATTCGAGGTTCCGCGAGGCCCTGTTTGGTGGGGCGACCCGAGACATGCTTGCCCGGTCGACCCTCCCGATGTTGATGGCGCACTAGACATGAGGATGGCGGGGACAGCGTGTGACGGCCTAGGCGATCAACCCGCCGTCCACGTCGTCGCCCGTTTCCATCATCAGGCGGCGGATATCGGGAACGACGACCTTCCGCTTGCCTTCCAGAAGAACGATGCCTTCGCGCTTGAGCGCCGAAATCTGACGACTGACCGTTTCAAGCGTGAGCCCGAGGTAGTCGGCCATCGCTTCGCGGGTCAGAGGCAGGTCGATCGTGATGACGCCCTTTGGTTTCGCAAACCCAAGCGCGGCCTCGCGGCGCGCCAGGATCGTCAGAAGGCTCGCGATCTTTTCGCGCGCAGTCTTGCGGCCCAGGATCAACATCCATTCGCGGGCAGCGTCCAACTCGCTCAGGGTCATGTCCAGCAAACGCTCTCCGACGTGGGGAGTGCTGATCAACAGTTCTTCGAAAGGTTTGCGCCGGAAACAGCACAGGGTGATGTCGCTGATCGCAGTGACATCATAGGCCAGCGTCGCGCGACCGGGCCGCCCGATGAAGTCAGAAGGCAGCAAGAGACCAACCATCTGGGTTCGCCCGTCTTCCAGAGTTTGGCTGAGCGTGGCGATTCCGCTAACGACCGAAGCGACAAAGCCGATCTCGTCCCCGGCCCAGGCAATGGTCTGGCCGGCTTCGTAGTTCCGATAATATTTGATCTCTTCCAGCCGGTCCAACTCATCCGCATCGCAGCGAGAGCAAACGGCCCGGTGCCGAATCGGACAATCGGCGCAATCAAGATCTGCGTGGACGTGTCCCAAGGTTTAGATGTTCCCGTATGTGATCAGTGGCTGAGTACGAGGGTAACCGAAAATGCCTGAGGATGTGAAATGACTTTAGCAAACAAAATGCGTGATATTGGGCTCTTCGACACAAGAGTACCGCGATACACCAGCTATCCGCCAGCAAATCATTTCAACGACTCGGTCGGTCCAGACATTGCCCGACAGTGGATAAAGGCTATCCCATCCGGGTCCCGGGTGTCGCTATACGTTCATATTCCTTATTGTCGCAGGCTATGCTGGTTTTGCGCCTGCCGAACGCAAGGGACCGCAACGAACCGTCCGCTGGCCCCTTATCTCGCGCTTTTGAAGGCAGAGCTTGACCTCATCGACAAGATGCTGCCCCCCGACGTGGTACTTTCGGCCATCCACCTTGGCGGTGGGACGCCGACTTTGCTGCCTCCTGACATGCTGCTCGATATCGGTGCCTCCCTTGCGGCATTCCGCCCGTGGGCAGAGGACATTCAGGTTTCGGTCGAAATTGATCCCACAGAAGTCGATGCGGCACGAATCGCTGCCTTGAAGCAGATCGGGATGACGCGCGCATCGATTGGTGTGCAGGACTTTGACCCGCTGGTGCAGGATGCTATTGGGCGCAACCAGAGCTATGAGCAGACCCGCGACGTGGTGACCGCGTTGAGAGCGGCGGGCATAGACAGTGTGAACATGGATGTTCTGTTTGGACTTCCCCATCAGACCCGGTCGCGGTTGGCCGATTCTGTGCAGCGGGTCCTGTCGCTCGCCCCGGATCGGGTAGCACTTTACGGCTATGCTCATGTTCCGTGGATGGCCAAGCGGCAAGTGATGATCCCATCCGATGCCCTGCCGGGTGCAGAAGAGCGGCTGGAACTGTTCGATACCGCCCGCCGGCTGTTCGTCTGGGACGGCTATGGGGAAATCGGAATTGACCATTTCGCCCGCTCCGGGGACGGGCTGTTCGAGGCCGAGCGGGCAGGGACTTTGCGCCGCAACTTCCAGGGCTATACCGATGATCAGACCGACACCTTGATTGGATTGGGTGCGTCGGCCATCTCGCGGTTCCCGCAGGGCTATGCCCAAAACATCTCAACTTCTTCCCGCTATGCTTCTGCAATCTCGGAAGGGCATCTTGCCACCGAACGGGGCTACGCGATGACGCAAGACGATTCCCTACGCGCCACGAGGATCGAGGAACTGATGTGCCGGTTCGAAATCAGCTATGACCGCCTGGCCAAACGAACAGGTGCCACTAAGGCCCAGATTTGGGAAATGACGGCCGAGCTTCGTAACAGGTTCGCGGATCACCTGAGCGTAACGGACAAGGCACTGAAGCTGACTGAAGGGTCACGGCTCATCGCCCGAATGGCAGCCCAGACCCTGGACACATTCAGCATGCCAGAGGGTCGCCATAGTCGCGCGCTTTGATCGCCGATCTCAGAAGTTAAAGCTGATGCCGACGTTCAAGGCGTTTGTGATCACGTTGGTTTCCAGCGAACCCCCCGTCACAAGATCGGCCGAGTTGATCGAATAGGTGCCCCTGTATTCCCCGAACACGGACCACTGGTCGTTCAAAGGCATGCTCGCCCCGGCCATCCACGCGACCGCCGGGCCAGTCAGCTGATATTCGAATGTCCGTGATGTGCCTTCTGTCAGTTCGACGTGCGGGATGGCGACACCAAATCCACCACCGACGTAAGGCGACACACCGGCGAAGGCGTTATTCCAGGACCGGTAGGCGTTTAGTGTAACGATGTTAAGCCCGTCCGAGAATTCAAAGTGCTCGTACCCCGTTTCGGCCAGGGTGGCGTCATCTGCATAGACCTTGGTGTGGTTCACATCGACGCCAAAGCCAAAGTTCTCAGAATACCACCAGGTCGCCCGATAGCCATAATAGGGCGGCATGGTGAACGACCGACCTTCCCAGCCGGCCGTAAACTCCAGGTCTGGAACCACACTGTCGCCATAAACGGACACGTTCGAATGGGGCGATGTCTGGTACCCGCCATAAAAGCTTAGCTGCAGTTCGGCCGTGGCTTGCGTTGCCACACCAAGGGATGCTGCGGCCAGAATGGCCCGAGAGGATTTTAGGGTCAGCGACACAGCGGACGGACTCCGGGCTCTGATTTCGAACTCTCTCACATTAGGCCCCGATCCGATGCGCCACAAGGGACGATCCCGTGATCGGCGTGCGGCATCCTGCCGTGCCATTGTGCCAACCCTGGGTACTGATCCGAATTCACCCGGTTGCACCCACCAACCCCTAGGAAAGCTTGTTGACCAGGTGAATTGGTTCTCCGGCGACAAAGGCGTTTATCTGGTCGTAGATGTCGGCGAATTGCATATCGAGTTCATCTTCAGTGACATAGCCGATATGAGGTGTCGCCGTTACACCGGGATGGTGGAC
>Ga0213861_10000744_pt1 | contig 28870 bp, 47 predicted proteins | sample PICome_4_FD_160110 | JGI IMG/M metagenome (GOLD analysis project Ga0213861, IMG submission 160110) | Coastal seawater microbial communities near Pivers Island, North Carolina, United States - PICO131 | ecosystem: Environmental > Aquatic > Marine > Coastal | place: USA: North Carolina... | reverse complement strand
AATATTCTACTCTATAAAGAAATCAAAAGAGAAACTAAAGGAAAACATTGCAGAAGATTACGAGGATTATATAAACGGAGACTACGAATGGCTATAAACAAAAAAGACGTTGAGGCGGAAATAAAGCGCCTAGAATCAAAAATAACAGGCGATATGTATGAAGACATGGAGCTAATGCAACAGATTTATGAATTAAAGGTTATACTTAACCCTGAGATTGAAAACAATCCTGAGCAAGACGATGACGATTGCCTTTATTGCGGATCCTAAATAAAAACGAATGAAAAAGAAACTAGACAAACGTACAAAGGAGTACAAAGAATGGAAAAAGCAACAGCCTGCGGAAGGTTTAGGCGATATTGTAGAAAAGATTTCAGAAGCTACAGGCATAAAAGCTGCGGTTAAATGGTTAGCAGGAGATGATTGCGGATGCGATGAGCGTAAGGAATTTTTAAATAAGATTTGGCGCAGAAATCCGAATTGCCTAGAGGAACACGAATACAAATGGCTATCAGAGTTTATGGCAGAGCATTGGGATAATGATACAGAACGATGGTGCAAAGGCGCAAACCATCATGACAAGGTAAAACTCATAAAGATATACAACAGAGTATTCAAGGTTAAACAAGACACAGGAACAACCTGCAGTAGTTGCGTAAGAGATATTGCTGATAAAATGAAACAAGTTTACGAGGCATACTAAAAAAACACGAATGAAAACAGAAAAGGTAAAAATATCAGAGGTAAAGAATAACCCAAACAATCCTAGACTTATAAAGGATGATAAATTCAAGAAACTTGTAAGCTCAATAAAGGAGTTTCCTGAGATGCTAGAGATACGCCCAATAGTAGTTGACAATGATAATATTGTACTAGGTGGCAACATGAGATTGAGAGCTTGCAAAGAAGCAGGTTTAAAAGAAGTGCATATAATAAAAGCAGACCAACTAACAGAGAAACAACAAAGAGAATTTATTATTAAAGATAATGTAGGCTTTGGTGAGTGGGATTGGGATGACTTGGCTAATGAATGGGATGTTGATGAGTTAGAAGATTGGGGTTTAGATTTACCTGTTTTGTTAAATCAAGATCCTGAAATAAAAGACATATCAGATACTATTGATAATTTGTATAGAATAGAAATAATATGTAAAGACGAAGAACATAAAGAAAATACTTATAACAAATTAATAGAACAAGGACACGAATGCCGAATTTTGAATTAAAATAATATCATGGCTAACGAAGAGAACTTAATACCATACAAAAAAGGGCAAAGCGGAAACCCAAAGGGCAGACCTGTAGGCAGCAAAAACAGAAGTACAATAGCAAAGAAATGGCTAAGCGTTGAGCAAGACCTAAAGAATCCATTAACAGGCGAAAAGGAAAACATGAGTCAAGAGGATTTAATGACCTTAGCATTGATTAAAAGAGCTAGAGAAGGAGATACGCAAGCATATCAGAAACTGCTAGATTCAGCTTACGGAGCGCCAATACAACAAATAGAGCAGCATAATATAGAACAACCTTTATTTCCTGATGTTACAGAGAACGACAGCGATAAATAAGATACTCGCTTTAAAAAAGCGAATTAAAATTATTCAAGGCGGCACATCTGCAGGCAAGACGTTTGGGATCCTGCCCATTCTCATAGATAAAGCAACTAAACAATCAGGCCTAGAGATTAGCATAATAGCCGAGAGCATTCCGCATTTAAGGAGGGGAGCATTAAGAGACTTTCTTAAAATCATGAAATGGACAAATAGATATTTCGATGAGCGCTTTAATAAATCTCATTTAAAATACGAATTTGCAAACGGTAGCTTTATAGAATTTTTTTCTGCCGATGACAGCAGCAAACTCAGAGGAGCGAGAAGAGACATTCTTTACATCAATGAGTGCAATAATGTAAACTTTGAGGCTTACAATGAACTCGCAATAAGAACAAAGCGAGAGGTCTTTTTAGATTTTAACCCTGCCAATGAGTTTTGGGTACATACCGAACTAAAAGACGAATCAGATGCTGATTTTATTATTTTAACCTACAAGGACAATGAAGGCCTAGATGAGGGTATTGTTCAGCAGATTGAAAAGAATCGCTTAAAAGCAGCTACGAGTAGTTATTGGTCTAATTGGTGGAAGGTTTACGGACTCGGCGAACTCGGACAATTACAAGGCGCAGTATTTACCAACTATAAAATTATTGACAAGATTCCTCAGGATGCTAGATTGATAGGTATAGGGCTTGACTTTGGCTACACAAACGATCCTAGCGCAATCATTGAAGTCTATAAACATAATGAAACACGAATCCTAAACGAAGTAAAATACCAAACAGGAATGTTAAATAGCGATATAGCAAAAGTATTGCCTAAATCTATACCTGTTTACGCAGACTCAGCAGAACCTAAAAGCATCGCAGACATACAACGCTACGGAATCACGATAAAAGGAGTAACAAAGGGCAGAGATTCTGTTAACTATGGAATTGATGTAATGCAGGCGCAAAGCTATCTAGTTACATCTAGCAGCACAAACCTAATAAAAGAGCTGAGGTCTTATTGTTGGGATGTTGACAAAGCAGGTAAGCGATTAAATAAACCCATTGACAATTTTAATCATGCGCTTGACGCAGTCCGCTACCATGAGATGGAAACGCTAGGAATGAATAAGAATTACGGAAGCTACAATATTCTGTAGTGTACAAAAATCACATAAATCAGTTATATAATTATGAAAGTAGATTTACTATTGCCTACAAGCCTATCCGAAATACCATTATCTAGGTATCAGGATTTTATTGCTATGAAGGAAAAGAGTAACGACGAGGAATTTATTGCTCAGAAAATGATACAGATATTTTGCGGCATAAAATTAAACGAGGTTGCTAAAATTCAAATGAAGGATTTAAATGAATTGATTGCCCATTTTACAAAAGTATTTAATGAAAGACCGCAGTTAATTAGACAGTTTAAAATCAAAAATATTGAGTTTGGATTTATTCCAAAATTAGATGACATAACGCTAGGGGAATACGTTGACTTAGAGAATCATTTGCAGAATTGGAAAACATACCACAAGGCAATGGCTGTAATGTTTAGGCCAATCAAAAACACGAACAAAGACAAGTACGAAATAGTAGATTACGAACCAAATGAAGATATGCAGGAATTAATGCGATTTGCTCCTTTAGATGTTGCAATAAGCGCGTCTGTTTTTTTTTGGACTTTAGGAAGCGAATTACTGAGCAGTACAATCAGTTATTTACAGAAAGAGACGAAGAAGATGACAGCTTCAACGAATACTCAGAACGACATCAATTTAGCAAACAATGGGGATGGTATGGAAGCATCTATGCGCTCGCTAAAGGAGATTTTACCAAGCTTGACGAAGTTACAGCAACAAGACTTACTCAATGTCTCACGTATCTCACGTTCGAAAAGCAAAAAAACGAAATTGAAGCAAGAGAATTTAAACAAAATATGAAGCGATGAATTACTTTGATATTATAGATAAACTAAAAGAGCATTTTACAAATGATGCTCTAGTAAACACCGTGACTCAGGGAGACATCTTTGACGTTGACCTAAATAAACAAACGATATTTCCGCTTGTGCATATCATTGTAAATACAGCAACATTTGAAGAGAATGTTATACGCTACAATATTTCAATCTTGGCGATGGATATTACAGACATATCAAAGCAAGAAACAGTAAACAAATTCGATGGCAATGATAACGAGCTTTACATACTTAATACTATGTTAGCTGTTCTTAACAGGTGTTACGATTTGTTAAGAAGGGGAGATTTATGGACTGATAAATTCCAAATAGATGGCAATCCAACTTGCGAACCATTTACAGAACGCTTTGAGAATAAGCTCGCAGGTCATGCGATGACACTAGATATTTTGATACCAAACGGAATGACTATTTGCTAATGGAATTAGAGAACGTACAGAAGGTTTTAGATGACTTTAGAGATAAGGTTATCAAAGAGGCTAGGAAAGGAATGCCTAGAAGCTCAGGGGCGCTTGCTCAAAGCTTAAAATCGTATGTAAAAGAATCTAAGAACTCTATACAGATTAGCTTCACAATGGATGATTACGGTTGGTTTCAGGATGAGGGAGTCAAGGGAAAGGATCCTAGCAAAATTTCGCCTAATGCAAAAATAACAGGGCAGCAAGCTCCAAACTCGCAATACAAATTCGGAAGCGGAAGGTATAGAGGAACTTGGGGAAGCTTTGTAAAGAGTTTAACAGCATGGGCAAAGCGTAAAAATGTTAGGCTCAGAGATGAAAAGGGCAGGTTTAAAAAAGGAAATTACAAAGCGATTGCTCACATAATAGCAGGAAACATTTACAACAGAGGTATAAAACCTTCGCTGTTTTTTACAAAGCCATTTGAAAAGTATTTCAAAAGATTGCCTAATGATTTGCTAGAAAAATACGGATTAGATTTAGAAAACAGCATGGAAAATTTACTAGAAAAAATAACTCAAGAAAACTTTAAACAATGATACCTTCACGCTCGCCTTATAATATTGAAATAGCAGAAGCAGGGCAAACAGGCTCAAAGCTAGAGCTGTTTATTTGGCAAACAGGTCCGCAACCTTTATCTCCGCAATATACTTTAAGCAAGTTAATTCCTGCTACAAACAACATAAAGACGTATTATAATATCTCGCCATATGTAAACGAATATTACACCTTTACAAATTGGCCGAATTTATACAATACTTACGATGCGGATATAAACACGAATTTTAAAGTAAACGTAGTTTTTAAGAGATACAAAAGAGAAACCAACGGAGATTATACGTTAATTACTCCGGGTGGAACAAGCGATATTAAAGAGTTTATGTATGGCTTGAACTATTACATGGAAACGCTAAATACTTATAATAACACGCCATTTTTATCTGAGGGTACATATTTCTACAATCATGACAGCGCTCTTTCATCTGCTGTAATTATAAACATGGCAGGAAGCTTTGATATTGATTTAGCAGCAACGGATGCAATCAGATATACGAACCTATCTAGTGGAGCAACGCATACAGTAACAGCAACCTTAGATGGCATAAAAACATTTAGCAGAGTTTATTTGCCTTACATTGCAGATGGTAACAAAGTGGAGTATTTAGTAAGCGGAACGTCTGTGCGTTGGACTGCATACTTTAGACCACAATGCGAACCAAAATATTCGCCTGTAGCTGTTGACTTCATAAATCGTTATGGAAGTTGGGCGCGTATCTTTTTTCAAAAAGCAAAAACGCGAAACGTAAACGTAAAGGCAGAAACCTACAAAGTAAATCCAAGCACGTTGCCTTCTTATCCTAGCTCTGACGGTCAAGTAAGAGAATTTAATAAAAACGGAACGGAATCAATAAAGCTAAATACAGGATGGGTAAATGATTTATACGGAGAGTATATACAAGAGCTATTGCTATCTGAAAAAGTTATGCTATACGATCCTGAGCAAAAAGACGGATTATTTACTGCAGTATATACGCCTGTAAACGTTCAAACAAAAAGCCTATTAAAGCAAAGAGGCATAAATAAAGGCGTTATAAATTACGAGCTTACTTTTGATTTTGCTTACGATTTAATTCAAACTGTAGTATAATGCGAATAGTACAGGTTTACATAGAAGGACAAAGGCTAGATTTATTTGATGACGAAACTATCAGCGTAACATCTACGCAACAGAACGTTCAAGATATAAGCAAAGTTTTTACCGATTTCTCGCAGTCTTTTTCGGTGCCTGCAACTCCTACCAACAATAAAATATTTGAACACTTTTATCAGAATGATGTAAACAGCACTTTAGACTTTAACATCAGGCGAGATGCAAATATAGAGATTGATTTAACGCCATTCCGTAGGGGTAAAATAAGCCTAGAAAAAGCAGAGGTAAAAAACAATAAAGCTTACAGCTATCAAATAACTTTTTACGGAGATGTTTTAAGCCTTAAGGATAAGTTTGGCGATGAGATGTTGAGCGATGTTACTGAGCTAGATGTTTATAACCATCCTTACGATGCAATAGAAGTAAAGAACAGAATCACAAACGGAGCATTTAATTATGGCGTAAGATATCCGCTAATATTTGACAGAGATATAACCTATGGTAATGGAGGTAGTACAGATATTAATTATAGTACAGGAACAGGCGCAGTACATTATGACGAGCTATTCCCTGCCATTCAGATTTTAGCAGTATTCAATGCTTTACAAACAAGACACGGTATAACATTTAGCGGCACATTCTTTTCGGATCCTAGATTTAACAAAGCTTTTTTATTATGCCAAAACTCCAATAGTTTTAAATTTTTAACAGCTCCTGAGGTTTTAGATATTACAGCAATTAATTACGCAACAGGCGAAAACACGAACCCTGCAAGTACATATTTTAGTATAGCAGATAATACGCTTACATATGGCTTTGAATCTCCTGCTGATATGTTTCCGGGTACAAGCGCATCAGGATTTGAAATACTAGACATATTTCACAGAATATCTATAAACGTAACTAGCGCAAGTACAAGCGATACTTATTACATTGATGTATTCCAAAACAATCAGCTAGTACAAACATTAGAAGGCTCAGGAACAGGCGATTTTCTTGTGGCTTTAGACAACAATACAGAAATACTGAATAAGCAGCTAAAATTTAATGTTAAAGCTGACGATGCAATAAACCTAGATTTTACCATAAATTACACGCAGGAGGCAGTCATATATATAGCAGGCGGAGTTTCTGCAACAATCCCAAACATATATACAGCTACAGCAAACAACATTGCATTGACTGCTGAGATGAACGTTATAAACTACGTTCCTAAAATGAAGGTGGCAGATTTCTTTGCAGGCATCCTAAAAATGTTTAACTTGACTTGCTACGGAACAGAGGCTGATCAATTTCAAATAGAACCTTTAGCAGATTGGTATAACAAAGGCGCTGTTGTGGATATTACAGAATATACAGATGTTGAAAGCATAAATATAGACAGAGTTAAGCTGTTTAAAAATCTGAGCTTTGAGTATGAGGAAAGCGAGAGCGCAACAAATACAATATTTAGAGATTTAACAAGCAGAAGCTACGGAAACACGAGGCAATCATTCAATTATGATGGTGGCGATTTCAATGTAAAATTACCTTTTGAGAATCTCATGATGCAGAAATTTCAAGGTACTAACCTACAGATAGGCGAAGCATTGAATGTAGATGGCAATCAGTACACGCCAAAGCCTGTTATATTATACCAATATGACAACCTTGCAACATCGTTTAGATTTACAGATAATACAACGCCTGAGGAATTAATTACATACGTTCCTTTTGGTCAGGATCTTTTATACCAAAACGTAAACTATACGCTTAACTTCAATGCAGATATTAGCACGCTCCTAGATGCTATTGTGCCAAACACATTGTATAGCGTTTACTATAGGCCTTACCTTAGCAATCTTTTTAATCTAAAGAACAGAGAAACAAGTATAAAAACATATTTACCGATTAGCTTGCTTACAAATCTCAAGCTAAATGACAGGCTTGTAATCAGAGACAAACGCTATACCATTAATGACATGAAGTCTAACCTAACCACAGGCCAAGTTGATTTCGTTTTATTAAATGATTTTACTGAGGTTATCGGAGAGGGCGGAGGCAAACCACCTGTACCTATTCAACCATCTGACCAAGCGCAATGTATTGATGTACGCATATTATTTCCTAATGGCACAAATAATGCAACTATAACAACAACAGATGCAGGCGTAACCATAACGCCAAGTACATTGTCAACAGATGGCTCAGTAGAGGTTTGCATTCCTGCGAATCCTAATACATTAGATTTGCTTGTAACTGAGGATAATGCAAACTACATAAACTCGGAGGATTTTATAAGGATAAGAACAGAACAGGGAGATGTTCAGATTTACACAATTACTGTTACTTATGATTATCCTGATGGAACACAAGTAGCAAATCAAATATTTATACAACAACAACCGTAATGTTAAAGAACATAATAGACTTACTACAAATAGACGACTTTATAGAGGAAAGCTATAACATACAAGTAGCGAAAGGATTATACGCAATGCCAAAAGGAATTAAGGAAACTTACAAGCAAAAAAAGCGAGAGCAGGTTATAAAAAAACGAGTTAAAAAAATTCTTAAATAATGGCAACAAATAAGACAGTTACTTTAGAGGCAAAAACTAAAGGCTTTGATGAGGCAGAAAAGCAAATTGAGGATGTAGCAAAAGCAGCAGAAGTTGCAAACGATTCTGTAGAAGGCTTAAACAAAACATTTGAACAAGTCTACGGCGAACTGCAACCGCTTACGACAAGAATGGGCGAGGCTGAGGATCGACTTTACGAATTAGCTGCCGCAGGAGACACCACAAGCAGAGAGTACCAAGAACTTTTAACAAAAGTTGGAGATTATCGCAAGGTACAAATACAAACAGATTTAGCGGTTGATTCAGCAGCAACTACTTTAGGTCAAAAGTTAGGAGGTGCGTTAACAGGTGCGACAAGTGGTTTTGCAGCGGTGCAAGGCGTAATGGGTTTAGTTGGTGGCGAATCCGAACAACTTGAAAAAGCATTACTTAAAGTACAAAGCGCTTTAGCAATTCAGCAAGGCGTTCAAGGAATACGTGAAGCCATACCTTCATTTAAACAGTTTGGAAGCGTTGCAGTAAAAGCATTTCAAGGCATGACAGCAGCATCCAAAGCTTTTGCCTTAACAGGAATTGGCGTGGTTATAACTGCAATAGCAGCGCTTAGTTATGCCTTAAATAAATTAGACGAACAAGAACAAAAAGCAGAAGAGGAAAGAGAAAGGAGGCATCAAAATGAAATATATCGCCTTGACCAAGAATTAGCTAAAAGGAGAAATCAGCAGCAAGAGCTAAGCAACCAATTAGATGCCGAACAAGAAGCTAGAGAACAGCAAGTAAGACTTTTACAAGCGCAAGGCAAAGACATTGCAGAAGCAGAATTGCAGGCGGCTATTGGATTTATTGAAAATGTGGAAGCAAAAGGCAAAGCTGCAGCAGAACAATACAGGATATTAGAGCAAGAAGCCAAAAAGTTAACATTAGCAGAGTCGCTTGGCGAAAAAGGAGAGCTTAACAAAAAAGAACGCGATGCTTTAATGGCTCAAATGCTAGAGCTAAAAAAAATACAAGAAAAAGCTTTTGATGACATAGAAGTATTAGAAGCGAAACAGGAAAAAGACCGTAGAGACAAAAGAAATGAAAATAATAAGGCAGCAAGAGATGCTGCAAAATTACAAGCAGAAAAACTTGCAGAAATAGAGCGACAACGTTTACAAAATATTGAAGACTTAGAAAATTCTTTTTTAGATGAGCTTGAAGCAATTTCAGAACAAAACTATCAAAACACTTTAACAGATCAAGAACGTGAAGTGCTTGCAGTACAAGATAAATATTTTAGGCTTGAAACTTTAGCAGAAGGCAATGCAGAAGCCTTAAAGGAAATTGAAATAGCAAAAGCAAACGAACTTAATGATATTAATTTAAAATATGGTCAAGAGGCGCAAGACCAACAGGATGCTTTAGATGCAAAAGCTATTGAAGCAGCTAAAATCGTAGCAGATACAAAAAATTCAATTAGAGAGGCAGAGTTTGCAAATATTGAAGCAGGAATAAATCTTGCTAAGTCTTTATTTGGAGACAATAAAAAACTACAAGCGGCAGCATTGATTGCAGAGAATGCAGTAGGTATTGCTAAAACTATTATAAACACGCAAGCAGCAAACGCAGCGGCAGTTGCTCAGGGAACAGCTTTAGCTATACCAACAGCAGGCGCATCAGTTGCAGCAGCATCAGCAGCAGTATTACAAAACAATATATCAGCAGGAATAAGTATTGCGGCATCTATAGCAGCAACAGCTCAAGGTCTTAGCGCATTAGGAACAGGAGGCGATACAGGAGGCGGAGATTTGCCTGCAGGAGGCGGAGGCGGAGCGCAAACGCCTAATTTTAACGTTGTCGGAGACTCAGGCGTGAATCAACTCGCTGAATTACAGCAGCAGCCTACTCAGGCCTATGTCGTCAGCGGAGAGGTTACAACAGCTCAGGCGCTAGATAGGAACAGAGTACAAAATGCAACACTTTAAATAAAATTAAGTTATATAGACATGAGAATAGTAGAGCTAATTATTGACGAGAATGACGAGGCTAGCGGTATAGATGCGATTAGTCTAGTTGAAACTCCTGCGATTGAGAGTAACTTCATTGCGCTAAATAAACACGAATTATTGTTGAAGGAAATAGACAGCGAGAAACGCATCTTAATGGGTCCTGCGCTTATTCCTGACAAATCTATTTACAGACGCAATGATAACGGAGACGAATACTATATATATTTTAGCAAAGATACCGTAAGAAAGGCAAGCGAGTTATTCTTTAAAAAGTCAAACCATCAGAATGCTACCTATGAGCATGAGAAAAAGATTGACAATATGACTATTGTGGAATCTTGGATTGTTGAGGATCCTGCAAAAGATAAGACAGCTTTGTACGGAATGGATGTTCCTGCAGGCACTTGGATGGTTAGCATGAAAGTAGATGACGAGAAAATATACAACGACGCAAAGGAGGGTACTATTAAAGGCTTTTCTATTGAAGGATATTTTGCCGACAAGTATGACCTTAGAAAAAACACAGAAAAGCAAGAAATCATAAACAAATTAAAAGATTTGTTAAAATGAAAAGCAGCCAAACAGGGAGACTAGGAGGCAGGAAAGCTTGCCTATGTAAAAACGGAACATACGACGTAAAATGTTGCGATGGTTCTATATGGGCGCAAGGCATTGGCAGAACTACTAGAGATGTATCTAGCGCCTATAAGTACAAAATAACGCATTGTTCTACAGGCCATCATCACAACGTTCATATACATGGAACAGAGTTAATCGTAGGTAATGTTTACTATTTTGATTTTGCTAATGCTCATCATAATGGATGCTATACCGTTACAGAAACAATTTCAGGCTCAGGTTTGCATATAGATTCAGTAGTCAATTACGTTGATTGCGCTGCTTGTATAGCGGCTAATTAAAACCAATTTGCAACAGAAATAGCATTATTCAGTTATATACCTAGAAACAAATAATAAAATGAAAGAAATAACATTACTTAACAAAGTACGAGAGCTGCTCGGAATGGAGATAAAGCTAGAACAAAGAAAGCTAGAAGATGGCGTTACAATTATTGAGGCAGATGCTTTTGAGGCAGAGGCTGAGGTTGTAATAATCACAGAAGACGAACAAAGAATACCGTTACCTATTGGCGAGTACAAAATGGAGGATGAAATGATTTTAGTAATTGCTGAGGAAGGCATTATAGCAGAAATCAAAGAAGAGGCAGCAGAAGAGGAAGTTATTGAAGAGGAAGCAGAAAAGGAATACGAAGAAAAAGAGGAAGAAATGGCAACAGAGGAAGCTAAGCCTGTTAAAAAGGTAGTGGAATCTGTAAGCAAAGAAACTTATTTCTCAGAAATCGAAGCTTTGAAAAAAGAAAACGAAGAGCTTAAGTCTCAAATTGAAAAACTTTCTAAAGTTGAGGAAGTAACTGAGGAAGTAGTTGAGGAAAAAACGAAATTATCAGCAGAGGAATTGGATCCTGCAGTAAAGCCTATTTCTTTTAATCCTGAGAACAAACAAGAAACAGAGCGAATTTTGTACGCTCAGAATAGAACAGAAACTACTCTAGACAGAATTTACAGAAAATTAAATAAATAATTAATAATTAAAACCTAAAAATTATGGCAGAACAGCCAACTTTTCCCGGAAGCACTTATGCAGGTCAAGCAGCAGGTAATACATCTCTGCGGCACTTTTAAGCGCACCAACTATTGAAAACGGTGGAGTAACCGTTTTAGAAAACGTTAAATTCAAAGAAGTTTTACAGACTTTGGATACTAACACATTATTAACTGACGCAACTTGCGACTTTGACGATACTCGTACCGTAACTATGGGCGAATCTGTTTTACAGGTTAAAGATATGCAAGTAAACCTACAGCTTTGTCGCTCTCAATTCCATAATTCATGGTCAGCGGCTGAGATGGGAGCATCTGCATTCGCAGACATTCCTAAGTCTTTTGAAGATTACCTACTAGGTTATGTTGCTTCTAAAGTAGCTGCATCTAACGAGACTTTATTATGGTCAGGTGTTGCAGGAGCAAATGCTTACGATGGTATCGTAACAATCTTAAATGCAGCAGGCCTTCCTGCAGCTCAGGACATCGCTAAGGTTGTTGCAGGTATAGACGCAGCAAACGTCATCGACGAGATGGGAAAGGTGGTCGACGCTATTCCTACAACTGTTTACGGCGCTGAGGATCTTAAATTGTATGTTGCTTCTAACGTTGCAAGAGCTTACGTAAGAGCGCTTGGCGGATTTGCAGCAGCAGGTCTTGGAGCTAACGGTACAGACAACAAGGGTACGCAATGGTACACTAACGGAGCATTATCTTTTGATGGTATTCCTGTATTTGTTGCTAACGGATTGGCAGATGATAACATGGTAGCAGCTCAAACTAGCAACCTTTACTTCGGAACATCTCTACTTTCAGACCACCAAGAGGCGGCTGTAATTCCTGTTCATTTATACGACGGATCAGATAACGTGAGAATTGTAATGCGTATGTCTTGTGGCGCTCAAGTGGGTATTGCTAACGATTGCGTAGTTTATTCTTAATAATTAATCAGAATTAGAAAAAGGTGGGTAAGATTGCCTGCCTTTTTTTATTCATAAAACTTAAATAAAATGGCGTGTGATATCACAGCAGGTCGAATTGAACAATGCAAGGATTCCGTAAGCGGATTAAAAGCCATGTATCTAATCAATTACGAGGACCTAAACTCAGATTCTCCAACGTATGTAACTTACGGAACAGGAGATAACGTTGACGAAATTACAGATTGGATTCCTGTCGACGATACAACTCAATTAACTCTTTACAAATTCGAATTGAAGAGTACAGCCAATTCGTTCACGACAGCTATAAACAGCTCACGTGACAATGGGACAACCTTCTTTGAACAAACTTTAGTAGCAGCATTAAAGAGACAAGACGTTGTAACTCACAAGAATGTGAAACTTTTGGCGTATGGTCGTCCAAGAATCATTGTGAGGACTATGACAGACCAATTCTTTTTAATGGGCTTAGATCAAGGCGCAGACGTTTCTGCAGGAGAAATTTCTAGCGGAGCGGCGCTCGGAGACTTCAACGGCTACTCGCTGACGTTCACAGCTCAAGAGGAACTACCTGCGAACTTCTTATTAGCGTCGTCTGAGGCGGCTCTAAAAACATTATTTGCAAATAGCGCAGGAGATGCTATTATCAATGACGGAACAGTATAAGTTTCCTTACCTTTCATAATGTGTAATTAAGCGTCTAGAAATAGGCGCTTTTTTTGTGTTTAGGATCCAATAAGAAACAAATAATATCAAAATCAGTTATATATACAGCATGATAATACTACAGCCTATATTGACAGAGCAGAGTTTTAGCTTTATACCTAGAAGCCAAACCTATGACGGTTTATTTATCAGAGGCGAATCTACTAATGTAGAAACTGAGATAACAATTACAAGCAGCGTAAATGGAGATTATTACGATACTATAAACGCAACGTTTGTAAATGGAACTTTTAGCCTTATTAAAGATACCTTTTATACCCTAGAAATTAGGAATGGCGCAACGATAGTGCATAAAGACAGAATCTTTGTAACTGACCAAACGCCTGTAGTTAATTATTCCGTAAATGATGGCGAGTACATCTCTAACGTCAGCACAAATGAATTTATAATGTATGAGTAACAACGTTCACATATTAGAGCTTTCAGGTTATGAGGCTCCTGTAATCAAAGAATCAAAACGAGAAAATTGGGTTGAGTACGGAGATGACAACAATTATTATGGGTATCTCATCGACAGATACACGAATAGCACAACAAATAACGCTATTATAAACAACGTTATCCGTTTAGTATATGGCAGAGGCCTATCAGCTACAGATGCAAGCAGAAAGCCTAACGATTACGCTCACATGATGGCGCTATTAAGTAAAGAATGCGTAAGGCATCTATGCACAGATATTAAACTACTTGGGCAGTGCGCTATGCAGGTAATCTACACTAAGGACAGAAAAAAAATTGCTCAGGTGCACCATATACCTGTACAATTATTGCGAGCTGAAAAGTGCAACGAAGACGGAAAAGTCGAAGGTTACTACTACTCTGACGATTGGACAGATGTTAAAAAATACGAACCTAAAAGAATCAGCGCTTTCGGATGCTCAAATGATCCTCAAGAAATATTTTTCGTAAAGCCTTACAGCGTAGGCATGAAATACTACGCCTTAGTAGATTATACAGGAGGCATTCCTTACACCGTTTTAGAAGAGGATATTAGTGAATACCTTATTAACGAGGTTGAGAGAGGTTTCTCAGGTCGTAGCGTTGTCAATTTTAACAATGGAGTCCCTGCGGAAGAGCAGCAGCTAATGATTAAAAACAAGGTGCTTTCTCAGCTTACAGGAACAACAGGAGACAAGGTCATCGTCAGCTTCAATAACAACCAAGAGAGCAAGACGACAGTCGATGCAATGCCTGTAAATGATGCGCCTGACTTATACTCTACGCTTAGCGAGGAATGTTTAAGAAAAATTATGCTTTCTCACAACGTCACTAGCCCGCTTTTATTCGGAATAGCAAGCAGTAACGGATTCTCATCAAATGCCGATGAATTAAAAGACTCTTTTGCGCTTTTCTCAAACATGATAATTGCGCCAATGCAGGAATTGTTGCTAGATGCTTTTGAGCAGATTCTAGCCTATAACGGAATCAGTTTAAACCTATTCTTTAGAACGTTAAAGCCTTTGGAGTTTGTTGATTTAGAGAATGCAATGACTGAGGAGCAAGTACAAGAGGAAACAGGCTTAGAGCTTAGCGGATTAAGTAAAGAATTGCAAGATTTTTTAGAGCTAGGCGAAGATGCTGAGCAGGAAGGTTTTGAGCTTTTAGATGTCAGAGATGTAAATTACGATTTAGAGGATGACTTTGACAAGCAGGTCGCAGAATGGACTAAGGAATTAATGCCTAAACAAACAACCTTAAACAAGCTTGTAAATTTAGTTAGAACAGGAAGCGCATCGCCAAATCAAAACTCTGAGCAAGATAAAGAAATAGATGGATTGTTTTTTAAAGTGCGTTACCAATATGTAGGCAATAATGCGCCTGAGCGTGATTTTTGCAGAGCAATGATGAGAGCAAGCAAAGTTTATAGAAAAGAAGACATAACAAGATTAAGCGGTCAGATAGTAAATAAAGGTTTTGGCGAAGGCGGCAGCGATACGTATAGCATTTGGCTTTACAAGGGCGGTCCTAGATGCCACCATAAATGGCAGCGAAGAACGTATGTAAGCTTTAATAAAAGCGCATCTATTGGCTCGCCTAAAACATCACAGATAAGCATTGCAAAAGCTCGCTCCTATGGCTACAGAGTTAAAAATGAACCTGAGGTTGCTATGATGCCAAACGTAATGCCTAATAAAGGTTTTTCTGACAAAAATCCTAACCTACCAAAAGACGCAAGATAATGGCAAAAGCACTACTTATTTCACGAGCTGACCTAGTTAAATTTACATCGGCAAACGGTAACATAGATACTGACAAATTCATTCAGTATATTTCGCAGGCTCAGGACATTCATATACAAAATATGACAGGAACGGATTTGCTAGAAAAGATACAAGCAGATATTATTGCAGGAACGCTTGCAGATCCTTATTTAAGCCTTCTTAAAGATTATATTAAGCCTTGTTTAATACATTACGCAATGGTCATGTATTTGCCTTACGGAGCTTATACCATCGGCAACAAAGGAATTTATAAACATGGCAGCGAAAACAGCGAAACAGCAAGCAAAGAAGAGGTTGATTTTTTAAGGGAGCAAGAAAGGCAAACAGCAGAATATTACAAACAAAGGTTCATTGACTATATATGCGATAACAGTACGTTATTTCCTGAGTATTCAAGTAACACAGGATCCGACGTAAATCCAAGTACAGACAATGGCTTCGCAGGTTGGGTTTTATGAAAAGAAAATATACAGCAAAGGAAAAGAACGTAAAGCGTTTAGAAACATTTTTAAATAAATATTATGGCAGAAATACGGATAAGCCAACTAACAGCAAAGGCAAGTAATCTAGAAGGAACAGACGAGTTTGCTATCGCTGAGGATGATGGCGCAGGCGGTTATGTTTCTAAAAAGATAACAGGCGCAGAATTAAAAGGCGGACTTACAGAAATTGAATTTAACACGCAATCTGCTACATATACTTTGGTGCTTACAGACCAAAATAAAATGGTAGAAATAAACAACGCATCTGCAAATGAAATTATAATACCTTTAAATAGCGCAGTAGCTTTTCCAATAGGTACACAAATTTTAGTAGCGCAACTTGGAACAGGTCAAACAAGTATAGGCAAATCTTTTGGAGTTAATTTATACGCAGAAGGTAACAAGCTTAAAATTGTTGGTCAATATGGCATTGCAACATTGATTAAAAAGAGTACAGACCTTTGGTATGTTGCTGGAAACCTTGAAGCATAATGTTAGTAAGTACGCACGGAATCATAGCGCAGTCTGAAAGCGGTACACCAAGCTTTAGCAATACAAAGTCTATATTGCTTGACGGAATTGACGATTTTGTAAATGTTACAGACAATAGCAATTTATCTTTTGGAAATGGTACTACTGATTCGCCTTTTTCTATTTCTTTTTGGGTTAATTTAGATAGTTTAAGCGGTGCTACTAATGTATTTATTGGAAAAGACAATGGCAGTCCGAATAGAGAGTATGCTATAGGAATGTTCAGCAATAGTGACAAAGTAAGGTTTTTTATAAAAAATAATGGTGGAAATAACCAACAGAGTATAGACTCCACAACACAACTAACTACAGGAAGTTGGTTTCATATAGTTACTACTTATAGCGGTGTTGGCGGTAGTAATGCGGCAGATGGTATGAAAATATACATAAACGGAAGTTTAGAAACATCTACTAATGTAATAAAACAATCATATACTGCAATGAAAAACACAACAGCACCTTTGACAATAGGAAAATATAACGCGTCAGCATCTCAAATTAGCGGTACAATGGACGAAGTAAGTATTTTTAATACAGAGTTATCACAAAGCGACATAACATCTATCTATGGAGGCGGTACTCCTTCAGATATTTCAAGCATAAGTGGTTTAGTATCTTGGTGGCGTTTTGAAGGTAGTGGAACAACTGCAACAGATAGCGGAAGCGGAGGCAATAACGGAACATTAACAAACGGAGTAACACGAAGCGCAGACGTTCCTTAAATGCAACAGAAACACGAAAAAAAAGTTATTTATATATGAGCAATACAATAGATTGGGGAAAAGCAGCAATAAATAATACGATTGACTACGGACAAGGCGCAATAGATAACACTATAAATTGGGGTAAAAGTCAAACGTTATCTCCAAGCGGAGAAACTAACATAACAGGAACAGGAGGTACGCCACCTTTCAGCAATTTAAACTCCTTCAGCTTTGACGGAATTGATGAATACTTTATGATACCAAGCGCTATAACATTACCAACAGACTTTAGTGTTTCAATGTGGGTAAAAGCAACAACAGGTGGTTCAGTACGTGACCAAGTATTTGGTGGTCCAAGTGGTTTCTTTTTGTTTGGTACGACAGTTTTAAGTGGTGGTCTACTTTCCAATAAAATGTGTTATGTTAATGGTGGTTCGTATGTGGCTTTGACTCCTGCAATTATTAGAGACGGAAATTGGCATAACATAGTAATAACTTATAATTCAAGTGCTACAAATTTAAAGGCATATACTGACGGAGTAGAAACATATAACGCAACCTATAATGCGGGAACAAACAATGTTATTGATAGGATTAGCGAAGATACTTATGGTAATTATTGGAAAGGCAATTTAGATGAACTTGCAGTATGGACTTCTGAATTAACTTTAAGCGATGTGACATCTATCTATAACGGTGGTGTACCTAATGACCTTACAAGTTTATTACCATTAATTTGGTTTAGAATGGGCGACAATGCAACGTGGAATGGTGCAACGTGGACAATGACAAGCGTAGGTACAGATACACGAATAGCAAGGTCTTTATTTATGGTAGAAGCCAATAGAAGTACAGACGTACCAACATAAAAACGAATTAAAACAAAACTATGTCACATTTACCAAATGTATACGCAATAATATCTACAACGGATATAGACAACGTAGACTTTACACAAGTACCTGAAGAAAACAACGAATATTTGAGATATTCTTTAGACGGAACAGAGTTTGTAATTAAGTGGTTTGACGAACACGAACCAACTTTTATAACAGACGGTACGGTTGTGCCTTTACAAACTTTAACGCACGAAGAAGCTTTAACTTTAATGGCTACTTCTGAATGGTCAGAACCCATACCTGTAGAATAATGCATACGAAAGTTTTAGCAATATTATATTTCGTGTTTGGCTACATTGCAGCCTTTGGAATGATCTACGATAATACTTTTCACGTAAAGGCTATTGGGTTATTTCTCTTAATTTACATAACATACCAACTTACCGAACAACTTGAACAATGAAAACGCAGTTCTTAATATTACAACTAAAACTAAAGGCTTACTCTATGCAGCTGCTTGCTATTATTTCATCATTCTTTTTACCCATTAGTGGAATCCTAATTCTTATCGGTGTTTCTGTTATTGTTGACACTATTACAGGCGTTTGGAAATCTAAAAAACTTGGAACGCCAATAACTTCTAGGAAGCTCAGCGCAGTAATTTCTAAGATCCTGCTTTATGAGGTTACCGTAATGCTATTTTATTTGATTGATTACTACATTATCAACGATATAGTGTTAACATTTTTTAGCGTAGAGCTTCTTATAACAAAAATACTTGCTTTAGTTTTAGTAAGTATTGAGGTAATTTCTTTGAACGAAAATATAAAAGCGGTCAAAGGCATCGACATTTGGGATTCATTAAAGAACCTGTTTGCAAGAGCAAAAGAAGTTACGCAAGACTTTAAAGACATAAATGCGAAAGATAAATAAAATCATAATTCATTGCACAGCGACTCCTGAGGGCAGAGAGCATGACGTAGATGACATTACTAGATGGCATAAGGCTAGAGGATTCAATACAATAGGCTACCATTTCCTTATACATATCGATGGAACAATAGAGCGAGGCCGAAGCATAAAGAAATCAGGCGCTCATACATCAGGGCAGAATCAGGATTCTATAGGGATCGCATACGTGGGAGGCATGACTAAAGACATGAGCAAAGCAAAGGATACACGAACAACAGCGCAAAAGGATTCTTTAATAAAACTAATGATTAAATTGATTTATAAATATAATGCAGATATGCAGATTTTTGGACACAGAGACTTCGCCAATAAAGCCTGCCCATCATTCAATGCAAAGCTAGAGTATGCGAATTTATAGCCTTATTTGCGTTTTAACGCTGTTTAGTTGCTCAGCGAACTATCACTATAGGAAGGCGCTTAAAAAGGGCTTAGAACCGCTTATTTCAAGTGATACGATTAGAATAGCAACTATTGACAGCATTCCAATAGTTAGGCATGACACAATAGTTTACGAAAAATACTTTTCTAGCAAAGATACGATAGTACACTATGAGAATGTTTTTGTGCCTAAAACAAGGTTAGAAACACGAATAGAATACAAGATACACAGAGATACTATAAGGCTAGAGACAAGAGTCGAAGTACAGAGAGCTAAAGCGCAGAAGCAACCTAATTATTTTTGGTTAATTATCGGAGTTTGTGCGCTAGGCTTTTTGATGTATATGGCAGGAAGGATTGTAAATAAATTCTTATGAATAAAAGATATAGGTTAACAGTTGACGAGCAGCAATTAATATTCCAATACAGAGGCGTTAAGGCAGCAGCAGAGCAGGCAGGCGTAGATGTTGAAAGCGTAAAACATGGATGGCTAAAAACAAAAGATGCGAGCCTATTCTTTAAAAACCCATTACATAAAGACGAATCACAGAAGCAGCTAGAGGAACTTAGTAAACAGCTTATAAAAGATTTAAAACAATTTGCTCCTGTATATCCTGAGATAGAAAGAAAGCTAGGAAAAAAGGAACATTTGTTGGTCTTAGATCCTGCAGATATTCACATAGGCAAGCTTGCAGATTCATTTGAAACAGGAGAGTCATATAACAACCAAATAGCTGTAAAGAGGGTTAAGGAGGGCGTACAAGGCATTTTAAATAAAGCGCAAGGTTTTCCTATAGACAAGATTTTATTTATCGGTGGTAACGATATACTTCACATAGATACGCCAAAGAATACAACGACAAGCGGCACAAATCAAGACACATCAGGAATGTGGTACAGTAATTTCTTAATAGCTAAACAGCTTTATGTTGATGTATTGCTTGAGTTAATTGCAGTCGCAGATGTGCATTTTACTTTTAATCCTAGTAATCACGATATGATGTCAGGCTTTTTTTTGGCAGACGTTATACAAACCTATTTCCAAAACAATAAAAATATCACATTTGATTGTAGTATGGCTCATCGTAAAGGCTACAGATACGGAAACAATCTTATTGGCACGACTCATGGCGATGGCGCTAAGCACGCAGATTTGCCTTTGTTGATGGCTCAAGAATTTCCTATTGAATGGAGTAAAACAAAACACAGATACGTTTACACCCATCATGTTCATCACAAATCGTCAAAAGACTACGCAGGCGTAACTGTCGAAAGCTTGCGATCTCCATCAGCGACGGACTCATGGCATCACAGAAAAGGATTTCAGCACGCTCCTCAGGCGGTTGAGGGCTTTATACACCATTATCAAAACGGTCAAATAGCAAGGCTTACACATCTTTTTTAAATAAAATTGTTAATTTCTTTTGTAAATTGTTAATAATTGAAATAATTGTTATATATTTGTAAGACAAATTAATTAATAACACTTTAAAAAACACACAATGAAAATTAAAAAAGTAAAATCGTTTAAAGATATTTATTCACACGAGGCGGTAATGTATGTAGATGACAGAGATACAAACTACGACCTACCTAATGTAGACAGAACGCCTATACTGATAGGATTAAAGGAAGGTTATACTTGTTACTTTAATGATTGCGGTATAATTTCCGCCAAGTCAAAAAGAGACGCAATAATGAGATTAAACCATATACAGTTTAGTAAATAATAACACTTAAAAAAACATAAAATGGAATTTACATCAACAATGCCTAAATCTTATTGGTTAACTGAATATAAAAGAGATATAAGTAAATTTAATAAACAAATAGACTATTATAAAGAATTAATAGAGTCTGAAAAGAATCAACCTAAACCAAGACTTAAAAAGATTTTTAGGTGGAGTGAGGATATTCAAAATTGTAAATCTGTAATAGACTCAAGAAAAAAAGCAATAGAAAAAGACACTAACAAATAAAACCAACAGGCGGTGTAAAAGCCGCCTTTTTAACACTATAAAGATGAACAGAACAGAAAAATTAAAGATTTTATTAGAGATTGAAGAAGCAAAGTTTAGCTTTTATGAAAGGGTAAACAGAGCAGTATGGTCCAATCACTTTGGCGCAGGATTAGAATTTGATTCTATACGCAACAAAAACACGCACAACATAGAAATATGGGAAATGTGCATAGACAGATTAAACGAACGATTTACTAAACAACTTAATACACTTAAATAATGAAGGATACAATACTTGGCGCTTTATGCGTATGCAGCTTAATAGTTATATTTTATTACACACTTTTAATTTTTAGATAATGAGCAAGAAAATAGAAATAAGAAAACGATTACATGACATTAATACATTTATGTCAACAGCAGACAATGAAACATTCCTCTGCGGAAAAGATGAATACGGTAAAGATTTTACCATGACGTTTAACACAATAGAGCTGCTTGAATGGTTAGATACTGATTACATGAAGCAGCAGGCTAAAAAATACATCAAAAGCTTATGATTGAAATAGAACACCAAGACGATGACATTGTAATATTTTACATTGGAGACGTTGCCTATCAGGTTGCAATAGAAACAGAGATAGGATCCGAGCAATATCCTGTAAGCTTTAATTCAATGAATGACGAGATAACATGGGCAGAATCAGATACAATATACTATACCGTTTTGCCTGATACATTGCTACAGGATGGCAGAGAATACTCAGATACGAATCTTTGTAATAAACTAGAAAAACTTTTAAACGATGAATGATCCATTTAAACTAGAATTTTGGGATAACTTTAACGATTCCCTATATTTTGATTACTTAATGCACCAAACAATGCTTAAAACATACAGAATAACGTACAAGACATATAAAGGAAGCGACACAAGCGCTCCTGTAAGCTATGCGATAAAATATGTCAAAGGATATAATAAACAGGATGCAAAGGCTGCATTCAACTTGTGGAAGGAACTAATTATAAAAATTGAACAATGCGATTAATAGAAGCTATTTACTGCGCGCTAATAACTTGGATATATGGAACACTTAATTAAACACATAATTAAAAGAGATGAATTAAATAAACCTTGCAGGAAAAGAGTAAAGGTTCATAAAAGAATGTTTTTATTTAATTTAATGAGGGAACAAAATTACAATTTTAAAACTATTGGTAAATTTTTTAATAAAAATCATGCTACAGTCATTCATGGAATAAAATCTTATCACAATTTGCTAGAATGCAACGATTTTAATTTAATGGTTGATATTGAGGAATACATGGATATTTTTGGTATTAATATCGCAAGTAAAGAAATTGAAGCATATCAAAAAGACATTACTGTAGATATTAAAAAGGCAACAACAATTGAACATTTGTATAGAATTAAAAGAAGATTAGAAAAAAATTATTACAAAATTTAATTATATTTGCGCAAGTTGGTAGGACAATCGAATTTTTATAGTGTTACGTTAGTAAGTGTCTCCTACCCACCGAAAGCGTAGCACTTTTTTTTAACTTAAATTTATGGCAGACAATAAGAAAAGCTTTTTACTCTACTGCGATTTAATTCATACCGTTAAGAAGCTAACGGATGAACAGGCAGGAAAGCTATTTAAACATACATTAGAGTACGTCAACGACAAGGATCCTGTAACCGATGACATTATCACAGACCTATGCTTCGAACCTATCAGGCAGAGCTTAAAAAGAGATTTAAAGAAATACGAGAAAATTAGGCAAAAGAAAAGCGAGGCAGGTAAAAAAGGAATGGCTAAAAGATGGGGAAAAGATAACAAAGATAACAAGTGTTACAAACCTATAACAAAAATAACCGATAGTGTTAGTGTAAGTGTAAGTGTAAGTGATACAGATATATATAAGAGCTTCGCTCATTTGTCTATTTCTGTAGAGCAATTTAATAAGCTAAACAAAGATTATTCTCAGGATCAAATTAATTCAGTTTTAGAGGCAATAGAAAACTTTAAACAAAACACTAAATACAAATCATTATATTTAACTGCAAAGAATTGGCTTAAAAAAGAACCAAAGCTAGACGAAGATAAATTAATACAAAAAGCAAAGAGGTTAGGATATGCTTAAAAAAGGACAACAATTAAAATATTTGCTAGACTATAGAGATGGCAAAATAAAGCAAGGTTTACAGCTAGATTGCGAGCTAGATAAAAACATAGTTTTCAAACCTAAACAGCTCAATATAATTTTAGGACATGATAACGTAGGTAAATCGTACTTTATATTTTGGTACTTTTTAACTCTAGCGCTAAAGCATGATTTAAAATTCTGTTTATGGGCAGGGGAAAATAGTTACGGTCAAATCCTCAGAGACATGATTCAGATGTACACAGATACGCCTTACAATAGATTAAGCCGCCAACAAATAACAAGCGCCTCTACGTTCCTAGAGCAATATTTTGATTTTGTAGATAACAGCAAACTATACAAACCTGCAGAGCTGCTAGAGATATTCAGGCAATCAGATGCAGATGCCTGCCTAATTGATCCTTATACAGGCTTAGACAGAAAAATGGGTTACGAAGGAAACTACGAGTTTTTAAATATGGCTAGGCAGTTTGTAAATGAAACAGGCAAAACTATTTACATAAATACGCACCCAACATCTGAGAGCGGAAGGGGAGGCAATATATTCCAAAAGGGGCATATGTGGGAAGGGCATTTACGCCCACCAATGGCTGCGCACATTGAAGGCGGCAAGAGCTTTTTAAATCGCTGCGATGACTTCCTAGTCATTCATAGGCTAGTAAAACACGAATCAATGAAATATATAACTTTGATTTCAGTTGATAAGATAAAAGATACAGATACAGGAGGGCAACAAACTCTGCTAGACGATTATATCTTTTGCGAATTTAACAGCGGATTAGGTTTTACTATTGCAGGCGTTAATCCTTTAAAAAACATACGATGACAACAGTCAATAGCATATCAGGAGGTAAAACATCTAGCTACATTGCAAAGGAATATCCTGCAGATTTTAATATATTTAGCCTAGTCAGAACAAATGATTTCAGCTGTATGTTTCCTGATGCTAAAATTAGACAACAAGTATCTGATAGGATAGGCAAGGAGTTTATAGGTACGCTTGAGGAGGATGCGATTATATATACAATGCTAGATTTAGAGCAATACATAGGCTCAGAGATAACTTGGATAAGCGCAGATACCTTTGACGATGTTATAATGAATAAAAACGGTAAGCAATTTTTGCCTAATAAGGTTCAAAGAATTTGTACAGTAAAGATGAAAGTTGAACCCATTGCTCAATGGTGTTATGAAAATACTGAATTGCCTGTAGAAATGAGAATTGGATTTAGAGCTAATGAACAAAGAAGAGCTAAAAACATGATTGAACGCATGGAGCAAGGCGTTGAAAAGTTTAAGTTTAAGGTAGGCGAAAAGAATGGGCGCAATAAATGGAAAACATTACCTTACAGAATTTGCAAATTTCCGCTTATTAATGACGGCATATTTAAGGATAATATTGAGGAATATTGGAAGGATAAGCCTGTAAGATTTGCATACATGAATAATTGCGTAGGTTGCTTTCATAGACCTGAGCTATTGCTTAAACACATGAGCAACAAACAGCCTTCAAAATTTGAATGGTTTGCTAAAAAAGAAAGGGAGGCTAAGGCATCAACTTGGAAAACAGGAATAACTTACGATAAAATTAAAAGCTATAAATCTCAGCATTCGCTTTTTGACGATGACTTTAACGATTGCGACAGCGGATATTGCGGATTATAAAACAACACTATGAACTCACTAGAAATACTAAAAGCAAAGATAAACTTAAAAACTACCTTAATAAAGTTTAAGTCAAGCTTAGAAGAGCTGCGAGAAAAACACGAACACAGAACAGACTTAATTCAATCAATGCAGGAGAGCGCTAATGACATAGAACACTTTCACAACGTGTTTTTACAGTTTGAAGACGAATACTATTTAGAATGTAAAGCTAATATGCGCCATCAAATAATCATTGCAGAACAAAAACACGAAATAGACAAGCTTAATAAATTAGTTGAAAACTTAAAACAAGGATTATGAAATGCCCACAATGCAGCCAAGCTATAAATTGGCAAGAACAACACGAATACGAAGACTTTAATTTACAAGGCGAAGGCGTAATAAACGTACACAACTGCACTAACATAGATTGTAACGTAGAAGAGGTTTACATATTTCAAAAAGACGATGCCACGTTGTAAAAACTGCAAAGATAAATTTGACGCAAAGCACTTTAACCAAAAATACTGCTTTAAGTCTGAATGCGTTAAAGTATGGGTAGAAACTGCAAAGCAAAAGAATTGGAAAAAAGAAAAAAAAGAACTAAAAGAACAGTTAGAAACTGCGCAGAGTTTAACAAAGAAAGCGCAAACCTATTTCAATGCTTACATTAGAGCAAGAGACAAGAATAAAAACTGCGTCAGTTGCGATAAGCCTTTAGGATCCAAATTTGACGCAGGGCATTACTACTCGGCAGGAGGTTTTGGCAGCGTAAGATTCAATGAACTTAACGTACATGGCCAATGCGTTTATTGCAATCAGCATCTCCATGCTAACCTGCTAAATTATCAGATAGGAATAGAGCAAAGAATAGGAGGCGAGGCGCTTATAGAATTGCATGAGCAGGCGCATAAGGTTAGGAAATATACAAGGCAAGAACTCAGGGATATAATAGAAACTTACAAGAGAAAAACGAAAGAAATTAAATAATTTTTGTTATATTTGTAATACATATTTAAAATACACACTATGAAAAAATCAATTATTGAGAGATTGGCAACAATCCAAAAGGAGTTAAAAGCTCCAAAGAATCAGTTTAACAAGTTTGGTAACTACAAGTACAGGTCTTGCGAGGATATAATGGAGGCGGTCAAGCCTTTGTTGAATGGCTTAGTATTGAATCTTACAGATGAGGTTAAGGAAGCGGCAGGCTATATGTATGTAGAGGCTACTGCAATGATAACAGACGGAGATAAAATGCAAGCAGTAAAAGCTCAGGCAGGAATCGATCCTACTCGCAAAGGAATGGATATTGCTCAGAGTTTTGGAAGCAGCAGCTCATACGCTCGTAAGTATGCTTTAAACGGTTTGTTTCTTATTGACGATACCAAAGACGCAGATACTACAAACACGCATGATAAGAAGGCAGCGCCTAAAAAGAAAAAGCTTACAGATGCTAGATTTAAAGATGCTATAAAAGCATTACAGGATGGCAAAGTAGAAAAGGAAGCTATTACAGGTAAGTTTGAATTAAACACAGCACAATTAAAAGCTTTAGAGTTATGTTAAAAATCAGATGTTCAGCTATTGGCAAGATAATGACCAACAGCAGAAGTAAAACAGAAACGTTAAGCAAGACTACTAAAACCTATTTGCAGCAATTAGCCTTAGAAGAGGTTTACGGAATACGTAAAGAGTTTTCAAGTAGATACACAGATAAGGGCAACCAAGTGGAGCGCTATGGCATTGATTTATGCCAAGATGTTTTGGAGCTAGGTTTGCTTTATAAAAATGATGACCATTTTAAGAATGATTATTTAACAGGTACGCCTGATGTAAACACAGATAAAACTTTGCTAGATATAAAGAGCAGCTATGACGGAACTACCTTTCCATGGTTTGCTGAGGATATACCAAACAAAGACTATTTTTATCAGTTGCAGGGTTACATGGCTTTAACAGGCAAGCGTAAAAGCTTGCTTTGTTATTGCTTGTTAAATACTCCTGAGCAGATAGTTGAGGATGAGATAAGGCGAGCGCATTGGCAGCATCATTTGATTGATGAAAGCGAAGAGCTGAGGGCAGAGGTTGAGGCAAAGCATAACTTTGACCATATACCTGCAAAAAAACGAATCAAAGTATTTGAAGTAAGATACGACAAGGATGTAATAAAAGCCATCTATGAGCGCATAGATGAATGCAGAGAATATTACGATAAACTAATCAAAGAACTATGGGCAGAGGAAAGCTTGGAGACGAAGGCAAAGTGAAAACTATCAGCGTAAGGTTAAACTTACAAGATAAATGGGATCTAGTAAAAGTTGCTAGATTTCAGGGCGTAACAACATCAGAACTTATGCGCCAAATAATAAACGAATATCTTAATAAACAATCAAAATAAATGGAACAGAAAAACAACAGCGGAGCAATCTTTAAAAACGATTACAAAAAAACGGAACAGCAGCCTGATTACAAAGGCAAGGCAATGGTAGATGGTCAAATGAAGGACATGGCTATGTGGCTAAACGAATCTAAAAGCGGAACTAAGTATTTCAGCGTTAAATTCTCAGAACCTTATCAGGAAGCAGAAGCTCCAAAGCAAAGCATACCACAGGATTTACCTGCAAGCGATTTACCTTTTTAAGAATCTGTACAGAAAAAAGCGATGCAAGTGGATGACCCCAAAACAACGCTAAAACATACGTTTTACCCCTCTATAAAATGAGGGGTTTTTTTGTTTTATGAATTGGGGGAATAATTGGGGGAAATAAGTTTTAATAAATTACAAAAGGCTTGTAGATAAAGGGATTTAAGCATAAATGTTGAGGCTCTAATAGAATCAAAACATTTTTTAACAACTTTCTGTTGATAAATGCGTCTTACAACTATTAGAAAATAATCACTACATTTGTTTAGATACTAATCATGAGATGGCTTTCAAAAGTTGCTGAGTTGCATGACGACTACATTAGGATAGTCAAAAGCTTAGGCGAAGAGTTTTACGCTGAGGATATAGTGCAGGAGATGTATATCAGGCTAACGAAATACTACAAGCCTTTTAAGATTGTAAACGAAGAGGGCAAGATAAACAAGAGCTACATCTATTTAGTATTGAGAGCGATTGTCTGCGATTTAAGAGCAGAAAAAAAGAAGCTGCAAAAAGTACCTTTAGAATACATTGAAAAGATGGGAGTTAATTACGAGTACATATCCAAAGGAGAAGCAGAGTTTAATCTAGAACTCAGGATGCGAAAAGAGATGAATACATGGGAATGGTTTGACGAGCTGCTGTTTAAAGTTTACAGAGACTCAGGCATGAGCATGAGGCAGATAGCTGCAGAAACAGGAATAAGCACAAAGACAATATTCTACTCTATAAAGAAATCAAAAGAGAAACTAAAGGAAAACATTGCAGAAGATTACGAGGATTATATAAACGGAGACTACGAATGGCTATAAACAAAAAAGATGTACAGGCAGAAATAAAGCGCCTAG
>Ga0213861_10000743_pt1 | contig 28900 bp, 27 predicted proteins | sample PICome_4_FD_160110 | JGI IMG/M metagenome (GOLD analysis project Ga0213861, IMG submission 160110) | Coastal seawater microbial communities near Pivers Island, North Carolina, United States - PICO131 | ecosystem: Environmental > Aquatic > Marine > Coastal | place: USA: North Carolina... | reverse complement strand
ATTCATTATTGACCACGTTGAGGAACACACCGCCGGCATGGTGCTTGATGCAGGCTTTTGGGCCGGCATGACGCTCTACCCCGAGTCCAAGTGCACCCTGCCTCGAGCCGTCGACATCCTTGAAAACTTTGGCATGGAAAACATCTGGATGAATTCTGCGTGTGACTGGGGTATCTCTGACCCCTTGGCCGTTGCTAAATGCATGCAGGAAATGAAAAAGCGGCAACACTCTCAAGAAACCATTCATAAAGTGGTCTACGACAACCCCGTGAAATTCCTGAGCCAATCACCCAATTTCTCCCTCTAAAGACCCTATGAACCTCTCAGAACTTGAGCAAATCAAAGAAAGCCTCAGCCAGCTGTCCGTTGAAGACCAGGACCACGTCGCAGGCTTCCTTCTGGTAGAGCGCCTGAAGCGCAACCGCCTTGTCATGCCCAGTCTCCACAAGCGAGTCGAGGACTCTGACCCAGAAAACTGGCAAACCTTAAAAAGCGTCAATGCATCTCCTGACAATGACTGAAACCTTGGTTTACCTTCACAGTCACGTTGCTGACCACCTCAAAAAACTGGGCCAAAAAGCGCTCATCGAAGCCTTTCTTGGGCGACTACAATCTAACCCAGAAATCGCTGGCAACTACCGCTTTGCAGACCCACGCGGCAGAATCATTGAAGTCAAGGTCCTTGGCCGCCACGCCGTATTCTTTTTCAGAGACTCTTACGCTAACGTCGTTAAGATCCTCGACCTCCGTAACGTAGAGTCGCTGTGAAATCCGCTAAGCTTCCAGGGGCTCATCTGGCCTACTGCACTAATATTCACCCCGCAGAGAGCTGGGCTGAAACATTACACGTTCTCAAAACTCACACACTCCAGGTCAGGGATCATGTCTCGCCTGCCAACGCTCCTTACGCCATAGGACTCAGACTATCCGCCCGCGCAGCAACAGAACTGCTCGAAGGCGATCATCTGACCCAGTTTAAATTGTGGCTAGAGGATGAGAACTGCTACGTATTCACCATCAACGGCTTCCCCTATGGCTCGTTTCACGGCACCCGGGTGAAGGAAAAAGTCTACCAGCCAGATTGGACAAGCAGCGAGAGGCTTCGATATACCCAAGACCTTTTCACCATCATTGCGCAACTTGTCCCCGAGGGAGTCGAAGGCTCAGTCTCTACACTGCCCGGATCATTTAAAGCATTCAACGCCGATGAATCAGCGATCTTTACTCATCTCGAAGCATGCGCGCAGTATATTGAGAACCTGTCCAGTCATTATGGAAGGGACCTTCATCTCGGATTAGAACCCGAGCCTCTTGGCCATTTTGAAAACACCGAGGAAACTATCGCGTTTTTTGAGCGTCTGCTGCATTTCTGCTCCGATACCGAGCTCATCAAAAAACGTATCGGCATCAATTACGACACCTGCCACTTTGCCCTCGAGTTTGATGATTGCCGCACATCGCTCGACACCTTCCGTGCTGCCGGCCTGCGCATTTCAAAGCTGCACCTTTCATCCGCCTTGGAATTCAACCCTTTGGACCTTGAGGCTATTGAAGCCATCCGCGCCTTTGATGAGCCCACCTACCTGCACCAGGTCATTGTTAAGAATCATGACGGCAGTCTCAACCGCTATACCGATCTCCCCGAATTCCTTAATGCTTCAGAGCAAGTGAAGGATTCAGCGCTCGCCCGTGTTCACTTCCATATACCACTTTATGCCGCTCCCACAAAGCCGCTTCATTCCACTCAACAACACGCGAGTGAGGCCATCCATTACTTGAGGTCAAATCCAGGCTTTTGCAGTCACCTAGAAATAGAAACCTACACATGGGGCGTTCTACCCAGCGAACTGCAAATACCCATCGAAGAGCAAATCGCTCGTGAATACGACTGGGTTTTAAATCAGTAAGAACAGATATATTGGCAAATACCCTCGGAGACCTCGATGTTGAAACCAGAGCTAGCAGGAACATCAAAGTATTCACCGGCATTGAAATGATCACTGCCATCAACACCATCTAATTTCACAAGACAGGTGCCATCGGTAATTTCCATCCGCTCTGCAGAATCGGTATTAAAGTGATAGGAGCCTGGATAAATAATGCCAAAGGTCTTTGGCGAACCATCCTCTAGGGTGATGCTGTGGGAGACGACCTTACCTTCAAAATAGATATTGGCTTTCGCCTCTGCTGATACGTTGCTGAATTGCATGTGGATTACAAAAATCCAGGCACGGCCTACAAGCAAGCCAATATTATGTCACCAGTTCTTATGCTCTGCGCTCTGGCTAGTGCCTATGAGCGAACAGCTCAACCCCCTTTAAACCTGTCAGATATGAAGCAACTCTAAAAACCTACAGAAAATTTCGAACAAATCGCGTCTTCGATAGTCTATCTATATTGGAATAGCAGTTCTTCTGTATTAATTCCCTCCAATAAGAAAGATGGTTCAATATTTCATTCATAGTTCATTTTCAGTTTATTCATAGTTCATTCATAGTCTATGCCCGAAAGCCGTTGAACGCCACGCGTGTAACAGCCTAGAGGATCCATCTTGAGCCCTAGTAAGTTTTCTTACTAGGGTTCTTCTTTTTGCTGCCGCCTGTAAATTATCGTTTTCCAGCTAAAATCGCGGCTTTAGTATTGCTACTCTGGCAATCTCCCACTAAGTTGCCGGCCGCTCTGCAGAGGCAGATCGCCAACACAATTCATATTTTCTATAATGATTGAGAACATGCGTAAATACACCGGTCTAATGGCCGCCGTCTTCATCCTGCTTGCTGCAGGTTTTTTATTCACCATGAATGACATCTCAGGCGGTGGCGGTGGCGGCATGGGCTCTGGACCCACAGTGCTCGAGGCCAATGGCCGCATCCTCGACCAGCAAGAATATCGCCGCATGGGTGACAGCACACTCCAGCTTGCATCAGAAGCCGGGCTTCACGTTTATGTTAACTTTCTCATAGTGCCTGATGCTGCCCAGCTTCAGCAAGCCATGCAACTGTTGCAATACGGCTACCCCAACTACTACCTCACCATGGGACGCAACCTCAAGGCAGATGACTTCAATCGCTTTATCAGTAATCGAATCATCATCCAACAAGCGATGCAAAGCATGGGCGTCCGCGCCAGTGATGAGGAAATCAATAATGCTATCATGTTGTCTCCCAGCTTTTCGAGTGAGGGCAAATTCGACAATGCCAAGTATGCCAGCTTCATTGAAAAGCGCCTCGGCCGACTGGGCATGACCGAAAAGGATTTACGTGAGATTGTTCACGAAAGCCTCTGTCTTAACAAAATCATAGAGATCGTTGGTGGTGGTTTACTCACACCACGCCAGGCCGCACAGGATCTACTCGAGGCACAAATGCAGGCGGTTTCGATTTCTCGTGTCGTCTTCAAACGTGATGACTTTGTCGAGAAAGAGCAGCCTAGCGAGGAGGAAATCAAAGCTTACTGGGACACGCACCAAGACGCCTACAAGACCGAGGAACAACGTCGCATCAACTACATATTATTGACTCTCCCTCCTGAAACTCAGGTCAAATCATCACCAGCCACCCTGCCCGCTGATGCTACCGAGGAGCAGAAAAAAGCCCACGCAGAAGCCGAACAAGCCCGTCTTGACGCAGAAGCCCAAGTGAAAGCGCAATTAGCAGATCAAAGAGCCCAGGCTGCCCGCTCAATCCAAAAGGAAATAGATCAGATTTCACAAGAGATCTACGACAGCGAGGAAGAGAAAAAGCCACTCGATTTGGCCGCTATTCTCGCCAAACGCAATCGCCAGATTCAACAAACAGGCTTGTTTTCACGTTCAAGTCTGCCGAAGGAAATATCCTCACTCAAGCTGAGAGGAAACTTCAACAAGGGCAAATCGATAGCCGATTTTATTTTTGATCACAGCACATCATCTCAAGACCCCTATGACCTCGTATCAGATGCGCTCCCTGTTGGTGAACACGGCTGGATTGTCTTCACTCTTGAAGAAGTTATTGAACCTACTTTGCTTGACTATACCTCAGCCAGAGGAGCTGCTCGCGCCCAGCTGGTCTCAGAAAATGGCTCAATCAAGGTAAAAGAAGCGGCCCTGGCTGCTCGCGCCGCTATTGCAGCGCAGGTGCTATCAGGCAAGAGCTTTGATGATGCCGCCAAGGAGCAAGGCCTCACTCCATCTCCACTTGGCCCCTTCACCATCAATGACCGTGAGACTCAAAGCAAGGACCCAAGTTTCCGTTTGCTGCATCAGAAGGCAAGCGGACTTAACCCCGGAGACATCTCCGAGACAATCGATGAGAATGACCGTTCCCTTTTCTTTCATCTCATCAGCCGTGAAGTAGAGGATACAGAAGAAAGCAAACAACGTATCGAATCAGTCATCAATAATGGCAAAAATCAGATCATGATGATTGCTTTCCTCAACTGGCTTCAGCAGCAATACCAAGAAGCCGACGTCAAAGGTCTCGCGGTTGAAGACCAGTAAACCGCCCACTAGCTCTACTTCTTAATTGTTCCTGCTGTGTTTTATCTGACAACTGCCATCGACTATACCAATGGCGCCCCCCACATCGGCCACGCTTATGAAAAAGTGCTGGCAGATGTGATTGCTCGCTACCAACGCTTACGTGGAGAAGAGGTCTATTTTCTCACCGGCGTTGACCAACACGGCCAAAAAGTTCAGCAGACCGCAGAAAAAGACGGGGTCAATCCAGCAACCTACGTCAAGCGTGTCACCAAAGGTTTTGTCCATGCTTGGGATAAGCTTGGCCTAGATTATGACGGCTGGGCTGAAACCACCAACCCAGAGCACCAATCCTGTGTCCAAGGCATCCTCCAGAAGCTTTACGACGAGGGGCAAATCTACAAAAAACGCTACACCGGTCATTACTCAATACGGCAGGAGCAGTTTCTCACTGACAAAGAGCGCAATGAGAATGGTGAGTTCGGCGAAGAATGGGGTGAGGTTGAAGAGCGTGACGAGGAGAATTACTACTTCAAACTCAGCGAGCACGTTCCATGGCTCAAGAATCTGGTAGAGTCTCAGGAAGACTTCGTCATTCCTCATTTTAGAAAAGCAGATGTGCTCAATGCCATCGAGAGATCCATAGATACCGACCTCTGCATTTCCCGTCCTAAAGAGCGACTACGTTGGGGCATAGAACTGCCATTTGACTCAGATTTTGTGACCTTTGTCTGGTTTGATGCCCTCATCAACTACATCTCGTTTGCAGGCTACAACAAAGCTGCAGATAGCAGCCTGCCAGATTTCGAGAAACTTTGGCCCGCAAGCATTCATATTATTGGTAAGGATATTCTCGTGCCGTCTCACTCGATTTACTGGATGTGCATGTTACATGCCATCGGATTTAGCGATCAACAAATCCCCTCTTTACTCTGTCATGGTTGGTGGAATATCAAAAGGAAGTCGGATCAAGGTAATGCAGGCTCAGAAAAAATGTCCAAGTCATTGGGCAACGTTGTAGATCCCGTTGAATTGGTCGACACCTTTGGTCAAGACGCCGTGCGCTACTATCTCGTGCGTGATATCCATACCGGACGTGACTCAGATTACGACATGGAGCGCCTTGTCATGCTTTTCAATACGGAATTAGCAAACAACCTAGGCAACCTTTGTAACCGGGCTCTTAATATGACCAAACGCTACTGTGGCGGTGTGACTATGGCCTCTGAATATGACGATGAATTTAGCCAGCAGCTACGTGCATCGTTGGATACTGTGCTCGAAAAATACCGCCATCATATGGATCGCTATGATATCTCTTTCGCACTGGAGGCAATCATCGAGTTCATTTCAGGCACCAACGTTTATGCAGAACAGCAAAAACCCTGGGAAATTGCCAAGGATGAGAGCAAAGCTGCGCAATTGCACACAGTACTTAACCACATGGTCGAAGCCGTTGCACAAGCAAGCGTGCTTCTCAAGCCCATTATCCCCACAGCATGCGAGCGGATACAGTCTCAGCTTAATGCCACGCATCTAAGTGAGCTCTCACTCTCTGAACTGCATTGGGGACTTCTGCCTGTTGGCCAAGAACTTGCCAAACCCAAACCTGTGTTTCCTCGGATTCAGCTCGAGGATTAATAGCCAACATCCGTCTTGGATATTAGCCCGGCTTCAACCTTATCTCATAAGGATCGCCTGCTCGAGACCCTCCACCACCATTTCCACTGTCACCTCATTCTGACAGCGACGATCGAGCGGACACTTAGCATGATAACATGGGCTGCATGCCACATGCTCACGGATGACGACATTCTGCTTACCCAGCGGCCTCTTCCACTCTGGTCCATTCGGCCCAAAAATAACGGCAGCGGGCAAGCCAAGATGCGCGGCCATGTGCGCAACCTCTCCGTCACAAGCGAGCAACACGCTACTCTCAGCTAATTGGGTCAAAAATTCTCCTCTGTCGCCACATTCACTCAGATCTAAATCATCCCTATTGAGTAAATCCTCAAAAAGCTTGAGCCCCTCCATCTTGGAAAGTGTTCCCTGCGCTCCCTGCCTATCGAAGATAGTCCAAGAAACATCTGCATGGCGTTCATTGATGACATCAATAACCTGGATAAAACGATCCGCTGGCCACTGGTATGCGCTTCCATATTCAGAGAATGGAGCGAGGGCTATTTTGATTTTCTCGGGTGGGTCAGGTAATGAAGGCATCTCAAAACTTGACCGGACAAAAGCATCGGCGCCAAGTTGGCTCATTAATTCCAAATAGTACCTGACTCGATGTTCAACGGGGCCTGGCTCACTGACCACAGAGACAACATCGGTGAGGTATTTTTCAAGGCCGCTAGCAGGATATCCCAGTCGCTGAGCTACACCGACTTTACTGATTGCTTTAGCTGCTTTACCAGCTTCCCAGATAATCGCTGAATCAAACTGAACATCAAAAGCCTGCAACTGAAATGCAATCTTCTTTGCTGAAGCAGCTTCCTCATAGCTGAGCACATGATCGAGCTCAGGAATACCAGTCTCCCATAGTGACGCCTGGGAACGAGGGCACAGCATTGCGATAGTCGCCTCGGGACAATGATTTCTTAAAGCACGAACCGCAGGCACCGAAAAACACGCCTCAGTAAAACTGAGTGGTGAGACCACACACAAATGAGCACCCTCCAATTTCAAAGGCGATTTTTCCAGATGCAGATCACCATCTTTACTTACGGGCATGACACAGAGTAACGTCATTGGGCAAAAACTGTCAACGAAGCCTTACTGGAGACTGTAAAATGACCTCATAAATCGCCAGCCACATCGTTTACCGCTTTTCATCATGCCAAATAGGATTAGTTTAAAAACATGTTCAAGTCATTGCCAAGATTTCTGCCATGCAAACTGGCTTCCCTACTCTTGCTTTTCATCCATCCCGCGATCGCCGAGCCATTAGCAATCAGTCCTCTGGCACCGCTCGAGACAAGCGCCAACGCTTCACTCCCAGAAAAAACCTACAGTTCCATTGTCCGTATTGAGGTAGCAACGCAGGTGCCCAACTACAACGAGCCATGGAAAGCAGGCAGATTCAGCGGCGGCATCGGTACTGGTTTCCTGATCGGCCCCAACCTCTTTCTTACCAACGCCCATGTGGTATCCAACGCTCGCCGCTTGTTAATTACCATGCACGGCGAGGCACGAAAGCATCCGGCAAAAATTGTGCACATTGCCCATGATTGTGACTTAGCCCTACTTGAGATGGACGACTTCACCCCATTTATGGGACTTCATCATTTTCAGATCGGTGGTGTTCCCAAGCTCGAGAGCCAGGTCCGTGTGATTGGTTACCCTGTGGGCGGCAATCGCATCTCAGTGACCCGTGGCGTGGTCTCTCGTATCGACTTCAACACCTACAGTCACTCTAGGTCAGACCAGCATCTGGTAGTCCAAATTGATGCCGCCATCAATCCTGGTAATTCAGGTGGCCCAGTAATCCAAGATGGCAAGGTCGTAGGGGTCGCTTTTCAAGGCCTCCGCTCAGCTGACAACACCGGCTACATGATTCCTACACCTGTGGTTCGGCGATTTCTTACTGATATTGAAGATGGCCGCTATGACAAATACGTAGATTTAGGCATCTCCGATTTCCCCATGTTTAATCCTGCCATGCAAAAAAAGTTTGGCCTCACTCCTACGTCACCAGGTGTGCTTGTCGCCGCGGTTACACCAGATGGTCCTTGTGATGGAGTTTTGCAGAAAGATGATATTCTTACCTCGATCAACGGTAATGCTGTAGATGCAGCTGGCAACATCCTTATCGATGGTGAAAAGGTAAATATGAATGAGATTGTTGAGCGCAAGTTCTCTGGTGACCAGGTGGAGCTCAGCATCATTCGTGATGGCAAACCTATGGATGTCGTGTGCACACTCAAACCATTCCCACCCAGCCAAATGTATGCGGTGCAATATGACGTCAAACCACGTTACACCACCTTTGCTGGGCTTGTCCTCCAGCCTCTAGATCGCAATCTCTACTCAGCGCACAACCTCACCAATACGCGTGTACGTCGTCTCTTCACTCACTATCTCGATGAAGCTATTTTCAAAGAACGCAAAGACATCGTCATTCTTACGCGCGTCCTGAGTGACCCGGTAAATACTCACCTGAGTGGTCATGTTGGCACGGCCATCGAGTCAATCAATGGTGAGAATGTCAGCTCCCTCGAACATGCCCACCAATTACTGCATCCCGAGAAATCGCCGGATTTCTTTGTGATTAAATGCGAGGGTGTAGAAAGGCCGATTGTTATTCCGGGGGATAAGGCTGAAGCCGCCAGTCTGCGCACCCAAAGCAGCTACGGCATTACTTCTCCAGCCAATCTTGACAACTAAACCTCACCCCTGACTTGATTTCATGAAACTAAAAGATAGCTTCTCTCCCTTCCTCATCGCCCTGCCGCTTGCCTTATCTGGCTGCTGCGAAAAACACTCATGCCATGCTGAAAAAGGTTCGGATAGCGCTGCGCCACAAGCGGCACTTGAAGCAGGTATCTCCGACGCCTTTGCGATCAGACAATCACTGGTTCGTATCAACTCAACTATCCAAGTCTGGAGCGCTTCCCAGCCATGGGATAAATCAGCGCCAAAGAAACGCAGAGCACTTGGCGCCTTACTCTCCGGCAACCGCGTCCTTACGACTGCCGAAATGGCCGCAGACGCCACCTATATCGAATTAGAGAATGCAGATAATACACGCATCATACCAGCTAGAGTCACCGCCATCGACTATGAGGCCAATCTCGCACTACTCGAACCAGACAACGGCGATGTCGATTCCTTCTTTAAAGATCTTCAGCCCCTTTCTCTTGGTTCTTCCGCAAAAATCGGTGACAGGGTTGGTGTCTGGCAGCTTGAAGACAACGGCATGCCCATTGTTACCGATGCTGTCATTCAAAGTGTGGATATTGTTTCCAGCTTCGCCAATGGCCATTTCTTTCTCACCTATGAAGCCAAAGGCTCGATGCAAAGTGCCTCCAACAGCTTTACAGTGCCCGTAATCCGCAATGGGGAATTACTGGGCTTATTAAGTAGCTATGATGCAAAGGATCAAATCATAGACATCATTGCACCTGAGATCATCCATGCCTTCATCTCTGATACCGCTGATGGTGAATACATAGGCTTCCCCTCACTCGGCATTGCCATCACAAGCACCGTTGACCCAAACTTTCGTGATTGGCTCAAGCTTTCCGACGATGTTGGCGGACTTTATGTTACAAAAATCCGTAAAGATAGCGCTGCCCAAAAAGCCGGCCTTGAAAAAGGTGATGTCATCATCGAAATTAACGGCAGGGCTATTGGTCGCCGTGGCTACTATAGCGATGAGCAATATGGTCGACTATACTGGAGCCACCTCATCAGAGGATCTCTCAAGCAGGGGGATGAGGCAGAACTGACTATCCTACGTGGAGGCGAAGAAATGAAACTCACTGCTATCCTCGATCGCCCTGAGGAGACTCTCGTTGCCAGGGAAACTTACGATCAGCCACCACTGTATCTCATCAAGGGCGGCCTCATTTTTCAAGAACTGACTGCCTATTATCTCGAGGCGTTTGGTAAAGACTGGCAAAGCAAAGCGCCGCTCAACCTATTAGACATCATGATGACTCCAGAAGATTATGAGGAAGGACGCAATAAAATCGTTTTCCTCAGTGCCGTGATCCCCACTCCCGCTACTACAGGCTACGAACAATTGCGCAACTTCATCATCAACAAAGTCAACGGTCAGACCATCGCGGACATTTCCTCTCTCATCAAAGCTTTCCAACAGCCAGTCCCTGAGGGTCTCCACACTATTGAGTTTGCCGAGGGACCACCGAGAACGATTTACCTCGACGCTAAAATATCTGATTTTGTCGATACCGAACTCCTCAAGCGGGGCATTCCAGCCTTGTCGAGGGAGTGAGAAGGCATAGAGTAAGAGGCAAATATTTTTCTCATGCTCGCCCCATACACATCTATCAGAACTCAAAACAATCAGTTTAGAGCTGACTCTGGAATCATCACGGCATGGATGGCCGCCATACTCATCTTTGGTGTTTCAACACTCACGAATGCTGATGAGTTCAAATTAGAAGCCAAGCTAGACTCCCTCATTATTCTTCCCGATGCCTACCAAAAAACTCCGGAGGATCTGGAAAAGGAATTCCAAAAAGGCAATTTTGAGAGTAATCCTTATTTCCAATGGCTCACCAAAGAAAAAGACCGCGCTATTTTCAAACGCCAGCCCGCGCCAAATCTTGAAGTTAATCTTACTATTCTTAACGGAACAGTTCCCGTCGAAGAACTCATCATCGATTTTCAGGATGGAAAATTCCTAGGGGTAACCATTTCTATTTTTAATAGAGGCGATGGTGGCCAGATCAGTAATGAAGAATTCTCGAGGCGTTTTGCAGCTATTGGTAAACATATCGGCAAACAACTAGAGGCGCGTCCGCGCAAGCGAGAAGGCAGTATACGAAAGGGAGTCATGACGCATGGATATATTTGGTCATCGCCTCGTGGAAAGGCAGTTCTGCTGTGTAATCCTGATATCGAAGACCCCATGAACCCGAAAATAAAGGAGTTTATTCGAATGAGACTAGCAACAAAAGAAGCGCAGGGAATCTATGAGGCGGCTCTTAATGAACGATCGCAGGCTACTGTTCGGAAATCAAAGTTAGTTGCTAATGTTCGGCAAAATAAAGGCTACGTCTTCATCAAAGGCATTCCCATGGTTGACCAAGGAAACAAAGGCTACTGTGTAGTGGCTTCAGCCCAACGCTTATTTGAGTATTATGGAATTGCATGTGACATGCATCAACTTGCACAACTTGCCAAATCTGACCCAAATAAGGGCACCAACAGCCTCTATATTAATGAGCAGCTAGGCCGCATCGATTATTTATTCAAAACGCGCTTCGTTTGCCTTGCAGTATCTCATGACGGTTCCTTAGTAGAACTAAAAGACGACAAATATGTTGGCAAAGAAATACCCCGTCGATCTTATGACAAATTCATCACCAAGAATATCGAAGATGGAATCCCCCTACTCTGGGCCATGGAGCTCGGATTAAAACCCGAAGAGCCCGCAATCAACCCGCAAGTAAGTGGTGGCCACATGAGAATGATCCATGGTTACAACAAGGAAAAAAATAAGATTATCTTCACGGACTCATGGGGCGCTGGTCACGAGTTCAAGACGATGGATGCCGATGATGCTTTCGAAGTGACCCGAGGTCTCTACACCATGACCCCGACCGTGAATTAAGCAAACCAGCTACTCACTCACTTCAGCAACACCCTGCTCGAGTTTACGGGCCCAGAGCCAGAGGATATCTGACAAGCGGTTTAGGTACTGGCAAGCAACTACCGGCCGACCATCACCCAGCGCCCATGCTGAAAGCTCTGCACGACGACAAATAGTACGAGCCATATCCATCCAGGCTGCGCCCACATTGCCACTAGCACCTGGCCGTGCCCAACCGCTTAATTCCGTGGGCATCTCGACGGCGATGGATTCCAGCCAATCAATCTCTGCCTCAGAGACAGACGGATAACCATCAGCCAGGTACTTATCACGATTTTCTGCGGGAACAGAAAGCAGCCCCATCAACGCCACCAAATGCCCCTGTATCTTATCAATCTCTTGAGAAACATCATCAGGAATGCCGGAGACACGCAGCAAGCCGAGAGAGGAATTCAGCTCATCCACTGCCCCACAGGCCACCACTTCGGGCGCATTCTTAGAAGTCCTCCCGCCATACATCAGATCGGTATCACCGTCATCACCCCTGCGAGTTATAATGCTCATGACCATTCCATAGCACAAGCAAGCGCCCAGCGGCTATCAAATTACTTGCTCCTCATAGGAATAGATCTAGCATCACAGGCAGTCATCATAGGGACTAAAGCAACCCCTAGGCTTCTTCCGTAATTCTGCCCTCTGCAACCAATACCCATGGCGACAACTACCATCAAGCTAGCCCGCCTTCACGGTGAGCCTGAGATATTCCACAGCATCCAAGGTGAAGGCGTCAGCATGGGGATTCCATCCGTATTCGTGCGGGCATCGCTTTGCAATCTTCACTGTATATGGTGCGATACCGATTACACATGGAATTGGGAAAACACACCATGGAAGCATGAGAAAGATACTGATCCACAATACCAAAAATTCAAAAAAGAGGATTATCTCATTGAGATGAATACCGATCAGGTGGCAGAAAAAATAGCCGCTATACCATGCCCTCGAGTCATCATCACCGGTGGCGAACCACTCCTCCAGGATGAAGCGTGGCAATCCCTCATTGAGCACCTCTTACCCAAGAACTCTGATTACTACTTTGAAATAGAAACCAATGGCACGATCACGCCAAGTCCTGAACTTGATCAGAAGGTCCACCAATACAATGTGTCTCCAAAGCTGACAAATTCTGGCAACTCCCCCACTCTGCGCATCAATGACAAGGCCTTGGCGTTTTTCTCAAAATCACCAAAATCCTGGTTCAAATTCGTAGTCGCTAGTGAGTCTGATCTTGCCGAGATCAATGAACTCATCTCAGCGCACTCCCTGCCCCGCCACCGTATTTTACTCATGCCTGAAGGCAGAGACGATGCAACTCTCGAAAAGCGTCGGCTCTGGCTCGCTGAAACATGCCGTGACCAGGGTTTCCGATTCAGTGATCGGCTCCACATACAGCTTTGGGGTAGTAAACGAGGAGTGTGATTTTCTTAAAAAACGTGCAACCATTGACCAATCGAATGGTTTAAACCAAGCAATGATTCCCATGCCATCAAACCGCAATGATCAGGAAACTCCCATCAAGGAGCAAGATGACCTAGTATGGCATTTACTGGGAGAGGCTTCCAAGAAAGAAGCTAGCGCGTTTTTCGCACGTAATATCATCCGAGAAACTCGCCTTCATGCTAAGCGCTCACCTTCTTCTCTGTTCTTCCGCCTCCAATCTCTGCTGACAAGTAAAAGGATAGCCTCCCTTGCCTGTATTTGTATTTTGGCTATTGCGACTTTTGAGCTCTGGCCTTCTGACGAGTCTGTGGAAACCGTTGAATCCATCACTCGGGAGAATCAGGCAGCTAGCACATCAACATTGAGCGAGTTACTCATCGAGGAAAGTCTCAGTGTAGCTGCCGAGGACCCTTCCATCTATACCCGTGACGAAATCGTAGCCATGATCGGATTCTAGACTCCTTCCACGGGAGCTGCACCCAATACTGCCTGATCAACAGTAAAAAAGAAGGCCCCCGCCCAGATGGACGGAGGCCTCGTTTATAAAATGATGATCGATGACTAGCCGCCGTAAACGGCTTCTTCACAGAGAGTTTCCTCAATGCGAAGCAACTGGTTATACTTCGCGATCCGGTCCGAACGGCTCATAGAACCTGTCTTAATCTGACCTGCATTAGTCGCCACGGCAATATGGGCGATTGTGCTGTCTTCGGTCTCACCAGAGCGGTGGGAAATGACGGAGTTGTAACCGTTGATCTTGCCAAGCTCGATGGCATCGAGTGTCTCGGTGAGCGTTCCGATTTGATTCACCTTGATGAGAATCGAGTTCGCTACACCAAGATCAATTCCCTTTTGCAAGAAGTCGACATTGGTAACAAAAAGGTCGTCACCCACAAGCTGGACTTTATGACCAATTTTATCGGTAAGAACCTTCCATCCGTCCCAGTCGTTTTCATCACAACCATCTTCAATGGAATCGATTGGATATTTTTCGCACAACTCTGCAAGATAGGCTGCTTGTTCTTCGGAGTTGCGCTTGGCACCACCTTCGCCCTCAAATTTGGTGTAATCATATACCCCATTCTCAAAAAATTCAGAAGAGGCACAGTCCAAAGCAAAGGTAATATCTTCGCCTACCTTATAACCTGCTTTTTCAACCGCCTGACAGACAGTATCAAGAGCATCCTCGGTGCCCTCAAAAGTCGGAGCAAACCCCCCCTCATCACCCACCGCTGTGCTTAGACCGCGGTCATGAAGGACTTTCTTGAGGTTATGAAACACCTCTGCTCCCATCCGAATAGCTTCCTTGAAGCTCGGGGCACCAACAGGTCGAATCATAAATTCCTGAAATGCGATCGGTGCGTCTGAGTGTGAACCACCATTAATAATGTTCATCATGGGCACCGGCAGGACTTTGGCGTTTGGGCCGCCAAGATACTTGTATAAGGGCAGACCGGAGGCCGCTGCTGCTGCCCTAGCTGTAGCAAGAGAAACCCCTAGAATAGCATTAGCACCTAGGTTTCTCTTATTGGGTGTACCGTCGAGCTGAATCATCGTTTTATCGATGAAAATCTGATCGGTAGCATCTTGACCTAGAAGAGCTGGAGCTATCTGCTCATTGACGTTTGTAACCGCCTTGAGAACACCCTTACCGAGATAACGGCTGGGGTCTTCGTCACGGAGTTCACATGCTTCATGCTCACCGGTGGAAGCACCGGAGGGAACAGCCGCACGGCCAAAACCGCCTCCTGCAAGGTGAACATCTACCTCTACGGTAGGATTTCCACGAGAGTCGATAATCTCGCGGCCAATAATGTTGGTAATTGTCGTATCTGACATATTCAATATTTAATAAAAAACGGGTGTAAAACTTATCGGTAAGACTCAATGCTCTTAATGGTGAGGAAACGGTTTTTCTCGGTATCCATGTCGCGCACTTCCAGTCGGTCTCCTACTTTGGCGCCGACCAGAGTCATTCCAATATCGGAGAGGTAAGATACAATATTCTCTTCGGGAATAGAGTCCCATGCTCCGAGGACCGTGTAGGAAACGGTATTAGCTCCTTCATCCTCTAGGTGAACCACTGTGCCTATATTTACTTCTGATGTTTCCGCATTGCTGAAATCAGTCGCCTGAACATGAATCAGTTCTTTCTCTAGTTGAGACTTACGGCGCATAAGCACTGCCTGCATTTGCTTAGCCGCTTTAAATTCAAAGTTCTCTCTGAGGTCACCATAAGACCGGGCAACGCCAATTTCTTTAGTGTTTTCAGGGATTTTAACCTTGATGATTGTCTCAAGGTCTTTTTTGCGTTTCTCAATACTTTCATGAGAAGAAATAACTCCTTCTATCTTCTTCTCGAACTCACCAGTAACGAGGTCCTGAGTTGCAGGGCATGCTTTGATAACACGAGCCATGAGAGACTTGCGATCAAGGTCGGTAAACACAGGGCTGTTGTAGAGCTTGCGCCCAAACTGCCTGGCCTCTGCCTCTTCTGCTTCTGTAAGCAAATCAGCAATGAGCGTTTTATCGTTCATTAATAATGTGCGAAGCCTTGCACTCTTGCTTGGGCCATCGGCCACATGATCACGGTCCAAAAGGTTGAGAATGGAATTACCCGTCTCGAAAGAAAAGACTACAGCGGCTGATTTTTCACGCTCACGACAAATCCAAATGAGAGCATCAGGCCCTAGACTCCGGTTAGCAATGGCTTTGCGCAGGTGATCTTCGAATTGATCATCCGCTCCATTTTCTTGCAGATACTTAGCAATTTCAGTAACCCCTCGCGAGCCAACCGCATCAAATACAGCGAGCAACTTTTCAGCCCAAGCATCGCCAAATGCATCAGGAAAGCTCTCGAATATACTACGTTGCGTAGCAGCGGAGCGCCCCTTCAAATTTTCAACTAAGCGTTCCTCCTCGGTGGTCAGCACATCAGCTAAGCGCAAATCGCTATCAGCGAGATCGAGGCCATCAAACTGGCTGATGATCTCATCGCGCGCTACAAGAAACTCAAGAACCAGACTCAAGTATAGTTTACGGCCTTTCGAACAGAATGCATTAATGTCCTCAATTAATTTGATGAGAGGCGAATGATCGTCTTTGAAAACAGAAAGGTTTTTGCGAATATTTTCTAGGGCCTTAACCTTCGCCTTGGGATCACGCGTGCCAGTAAAATCAGCGATCAGCATTTCAGCAGGGCTTGAAGATTCCTCCCGCAAAACTAGTGGATCGGTACGCTTGCTAGGGACTGAGAATACGTGACTCTCACGCATTGCCTTTTTCGCTTTGTCCCACCATTTTTTGTAGCCCTCCTCTGGCACGACACTACCGCTCAATTCACGGTCTAATTGATCTAACATCATGCTGCCACCATGGCTAGTCAGAGTGCGTTTGACCAATTCAGCTGGGTCATTTTTAACAAGGTCTCTCAATTCCTCAATATTTTCCAATTTGCGCGCACTAAAGTGGCCAGCGTCAAGCGGCTCAGTTTTCTGAATAGCGAACTGGAGTCCCATTTCCTGATCAGACTGCTTCTCGAAATCGATAACAACCTTAGCTCGAGACAAATCCCAGCTTTTCACTTTACCGGCCCCCCAATTCTTGTGTGTGCAGAAACTCCCGGGTGAAATTTCTGATAATCTTTCGCCGACGGGTTGCGGGATACGTCCCGCTTCAACAAGCTTCGCTACATCTGGGTGCATGTCTTCAGCATTGAAAATGCATGAACAAATAGCAACCTTATTCTTCCATTAGGAATAATCAAGTTCCCATTCTCGAAATAACGATCAAGTCATACTCACTCATTGATCATCGCTGTCAACAAAACCATTTTTAGCCTTGGGTATGTAACGCATTCTGTATGCCTGACGAATTTCCGATGATTCTTCAATGGAGCGCTGGAGAATACTGATGCGATTGCGCCACTCAGATGGAACTTTTGCAATGTGCTCATCATCAATATGACCATTATATGTTTCGCTCCCTTTTGCCGATTCGATACGAAGCCATAGCTTGCCGTTTCTATACATCAGGGTAGCAGTGCCGCCACTATCACTTATGGAAGCTGTTGAATTGATATCTTTAGACCCTGTCAGCATTGCACTTCCATCCTTGATCTCCATAGCCGTGATATTTTTTTTGCCTGACCTGAAATAAGTCACTGACACTTTATCACCACACTGGCGCATAGCCAAAAGGGCCAGAAATTGCTTCTCATTAATGATCAGCTGGTCATCAACTTTGCATATGACATCCATCGCCTGTAAGCCAGCCTCTGCAGCAGCTCCGTCCTTTGATACTGCCTTCAGTAACAAACCGCTGCCATATGGAAGTTGTGGCAATTCCGTATAGAGATCAGCACTGGGCCTCTCAGTAGCTATGCCATGATCCATGAGCTCAGGGCCAGGCAAAGGATCTGATACCCGCTGAATATGATCGTCTTCTGGCATAACGCGATCTAATCCCCCCACATAATTATCCTCATTAGCATTGCTTGAGCTAACTACAGCTTTCACGACCTGTAGATCTTCGGGCTGCTTGATAATCTCAGGACTATTGTGAGGAGTTACCGAAGCTGACTTCAGAGAGATTTCCAACAAACCCACCTTCATCGCCAGGCTAAACGAGCACACCGCTAATATTGCAAAGACTGCAGCTATCCGCCACTGACTACTATGATACCAGCGTAAATTTGGACCAGCGGCACCTTCAACATCAGTGACTCCAAGACTGTCACCACTGGCTAAGCTTTCTTGAGCTAAGCGTTCGATCGTCTCATCTATTCTATCCAACCCTTGTTGACTCACTGATGAGGGGATGAGCTCTGAGAGCTTATTTTCTATTGATTCTATATTAGACATATTACCCGAGGCGTTCGTTTTTAAGCGTTTCTAATTTTCGTTCTAATTGTTCTAGTGCGTAACGGTATCTTGATGCCGCTGTATTTGGAGAGATAGTCATCACTTCAGCGATCTGGCCAAATGTAAGACCTCCCCATATTTTCAATGTCACCACTTCGCGCAGCTTTTCACCAAGCTTTTCGACAGCTTGCCTAAGCAGCAGCGCCTCTTCATCGTCTTCGGCGTTGGTATCAAGCCAGTAGTCCTCTTGATCATGTAGAAAAATAACGGCGTCCTCCTTTCGCTTCTTACGACCTTGTTTTTTGATGTGATCCATAGCCACAAAGCGGAGCACTGAGTAGGCTAATGGCAGATCTGGAGGAACATTGCCTCGCTCTTCTTGGTAACCCCAAAGACGAATCAGAGCATCTTGAATGACATCTTCAGCATCTTCACGACTTTGACTTCGTTGCCGTGCGTAAACATAGAGCCGCGAGCTATGCTCTCTGAGCCAGCCCTTCCAAGCTCTCGCCTGATGATTTGCCGCATTAACCATTCATTGCTATAATGCCAGCCTGACAACTTATTGTCTGTAAATATTTCAAGCCTCTAGATCTACACCGAAAACCAGCTCACAGATGGCTTTATTGACCTCGTCCACCGAAGATATTGTTGCCGTGTCTGCAATGAATACAGGCTGCTCAGACTCGGGAACCTTGTCTCTGCCGTGCGACCCTTTCACAAGACTTGCATCCAAAGAAATCACATCAAGCAAGGCACGTAACCCCAACTTCTTCCTCAATAAAAACCATGCGATTTTCAGCTTAGGAAACGCGATATTTGGATCGATAAATAGCTCAACCGGATCGTATCCCGGCTTGCGGTGAATATCAATACAGCGGGCAAAGTCGGGGGCCTTATTGTCATCGTGCCAATAATAGTAGGTAAACCAGGCATCACTGGCTGCTACGGCGATCAAGTCTCCCGCTCTATCCGTGGCAACTCCTGGCCCCCACATTTCACTGGGAACACGGACTTCTTCGACTCCGTCAGTACTGTCCAAAAGCTCGATTACCTCATCACGTATCGAAGCGTCATTGATATAGATGTGGGCCACCTGATGATCCGCCACCGCAAATGCACGACAGCCGCCACAATCTAGCGTTTCACGCCCGAGCTCATCCTTCACCTGAATCCAACCTCGCTTACGGAACTCACGATTCAAATGGACTGCTCGATTAACCTCGGATATTCCATACTCAGATAACAAGACCACCTCGACCCCACGATCCCGAAAAAAAGTGACCAAGTCTCCCACAAGCTCATCAATGGCAGCCAGCTCAGGTACGATCTCTGGCGCATTGGGCCCATACTTCTGTAAGCAATAATCAAGATGTGGCAGGTAAACGAGATTAAGGCTCGGCTTTTCGGCTGTTTCAATCCACTTGGCTGATTCTGCAATCCATTGAGATGATTGAATGCCTGCCGCAGGCCCCCAGAAAGAAGGAAAAGGAAAATCCCCCAGATCAGCTTTAAGGCGTTCACGTAAATCCATCGGCTGGGTATGGATATCGAATACCTTCCTGCCATCTGCTGGATACAGCGGACGTGGAGTTGCCGTCCAATCGGCTTGCGAATACATATTATACCACCAGAACATATTGGCACAGTCAGCGTCTGGATTAAATCTCTTGAGCTGACCCCAGATTTTTTCTCCCTGAACTAAATGATTACTCTGCTTCCAAAACCTGACCTCGGCAGACTCTCGATCATACCACCCATTGCCCACAATACCGTGACCCTCAACTCGCTGACCTGTCAAATAAGAAGACTGGGCAGTACATGTGACTGCTGGAAACTCAGGAGCAAAAGAGCTGAGTTGGCATGCATCGGCGAATGCTTTGATGCTTGGTGTTTGATCTCCAATCAAACCACGAGTTAGACCAACAACATTGATAACAGCTACACGATTCATACTCTTTTGAAGGGATCTACAACTATGATAAGCCAGCTGAAAATCGGTTTTTAGCTGCAGCTACTTGGCAAGACCATCTAGGCGACAAGTTTGAGCAACTTCTATCTTCTTGTTGGATAGTTTAAATCCGGACGCTTAGAAGCTGAAGGTATAGACTTCTCTGGCATCTTTAGCTCCTTGGAATCCTCAGCTGTGACTGGTTTGGCCGGCAGCACACCATCGGCAAATTCACGTGCGGCAGGAGCTACATCATAACGACTCTCCATATCATTCTGGATCTCGTCTTGACTTGCCTGGCCGTCAACAATTTTGGGCTGAATGAAAACCAAAAGCTCGCGACGTTCGACACTCTTTTTTGTTCTACTAAAAAGATTTCCAATTCCAGGAATCCTACTCAGCACAGGAACGCCACTCTTTGAGTTGCGCTCAACCTCCGTGACTAGCCCCCCGATGACTACCGTAGCATTGTTTTTCACCGTCACTGTCGTTGTGATGGTTTCCGTGCCAATGGTAGGCACTGTTAGATCTCCAACGGTTTGATCTTCACCTACCGTATCATTGATCAGAGAAATGCGCAGAGTTACCTCATCTTCAGAGTTGATTAGAGGCACAACTTCAAAGCGCAAAACCACATCTTGGTATTCAATATTGGTGCTTTGACCCGTTGTTCCATTATTATATTGATTGGTCGGTACAGCGATTCTGCTACCTGAGGAAATAACCGCTTTGCGATTATTCGCCGTGTAAACTGTGGGCCTTGAGAGAATTTTAAAATCCGTACTGGTTTCAAGAGCACGGATCACACCCGTGAAATCGTTGATTCTTCCGTAGATGTTCAAACCATTGGCAAAATCTCCAACCGCTGCGGCATTCAGGCCCGCATTAGTGAGTAAATCGGCAACAGGCAAGCGCCCACCTGCCAAGCTCGATCCTGAGGCATCGCGGTCCCCACCCCTAGAGAGGGCTCCTAGGCTAACTCCAATATCCGTGCCGTTACCGAGGGTAGCTTCACCAAATACGGTTGAAATCATCACCTGCTGTGGACGCCCATCGAGCTTATCAACTAGCTCAGTGATAATGCGAACACTCTCAGGGGTCCCTTGGACGAGAATACTATTTGCCAAATTATCGGCAACGATAAAGGTTTTACCAACGACGATCGACTCAGGAACATCACTGACATTGAACTCCTCAACCGATTCGACATTACTACTGCGTGAATTCCCTCGATCTCCACTGTTTGATAGCCCATTGGACGCATTGCGCTGCTGGCCGGAGCGCTCACTACTCTGTCGTTTAGCTGAATCAGAAGTTGTGCCATTGTTTGCCTCGAGTGCATCTGCCGCAACCTGAAGAAAATCACTAGCGATAATAAAGCGAAGCTTGCGCTTGAAGAATGAACTCCGATTAGGGGGAGCGTCAAATGCACGCACCAGCCCTTCAACAAAAACGATATCTACCGGTCTGCCCATGATGAAAATTTTATTCAAACGTGGATCAGCAACAATTTGCACTGGTATTTCTTCACCTGCACCTGATGACTCAGCATTAGCGACGGGAGCTCCCGTGCCGGGAACCTTGGGTTTGATATTAACACTAGCATTGCCAACTTTGGTCACCCCCGCGGTAGTGTCCCTTTGTTGTTGAGTATTCATGATCTCATTGAGCGTTGTCGAAATCTCCTCAGAGTCGGCGTACTTGAGCTGCACCCATGTGGTGGCTATATTACCTGTAGGCACATCAATGTATTTTTGTTGGTTGATGAGTTTGCGTACGAACGTTGCCTTGCCGGTAATCAAGACTGCGGAAGCATTGGGAACAGGTGCTATTTTAGCCCCTGGGCCTAGGCCGTGAATACTCTGAGTGAATGTTCTCACCGCTTCCTCGGGCTTGATGAAATTTAGCTTCATGAAATAAGAAATATAATCATCACCTTCGGGGATGTTAATGACGTCATCAATGATGCCCTCAAGTTCTGCAGGCCCATTAGCTCCGCTGCCTTGTGCTTTTGGCAACAGCTTCACCTCGTTTTCCCCACTCGGGACAAATACGTAGCCCTCCATGTCCAAAACTTTAACCAGCAGGCTTGCGGCCTGGCGGTTAGTAAGAGGCCCTCGCTGAAAAAACCTGATTTCTAGATCTTGGGTTGCTGAGCTCAGCAGCACGCGCTGGCCTGTGTATTTGCTATACTCATCAGCCACATCTTGATCATCCCAATTACTGCCATCAATAATTTCTCCGCTCTTGGCCGCAACTGCGTTAGGACCGCTACTTGCCACCATTCTTGGCACATCTATTGGTATGATTTCGCGTGCTGCAGCCGGTCTAGGCGCCACCCCCTGAGCTGGCAGTTTCGGAGCCACGGGATTTGCCCCTTTTGCCTGATCTGCCTGCTCAGCATCGTTATCCGCAACTTGTGCATGCACCGTTACCAAGAGGGCAATGCAAGTAGTAATGGACAGGATGATTTTCATGAATGGCATTCGTTTGGAAATAGGAAGTTAACGCTGTGGCGCTTGGGGCGTGTATCTCGTGCGAACCGGACGAACAACACCGCCTTTACTTGTAGCTGCTGGAGTGACGGTTCGCTGCACTGGCGCAGGTCTGACGACACCTTTAGTTTCAGATAAAGGCTTGGCGATCCTGCCAGTTGTCGGGCGTTGAGCTGTTTTCGAGCGCACCTTGATAAGATCTTCATCATAAGAAATCCATGCCGTTTGTGTTCCTTGGCGAACCTGAACTTTAGACGCCTCGGGATTAGATGTATCCTGGCTCACCTCAAGTAACTGGAAACCATCTGCTGAAAAACCGGGCAGAAAACGAACCCGTTGTTTGCGGTCCTTTTTATTGATCAAGGTCACGGACCACCCTTTCCCGTCAGCATTTGGGCGAATACTCCCCAGCATCCATTCTTTTTCAAGAGGCGACAATACCTGGGAGCCATCTGATGTGGCCCTTATGGTGAAAGGCGAGCGTGACACTAAGATGCCAAACTGAGATGCACTTGGTTTCCGTGGTGGCATAGCGAATGTCACATCGATCACAAGAAAGCCCACAAGGACCGCTATACGATATAGGATTGATGATGTGTTACGCATAAAACAACTGATTGCTATATAAACAAGATAACGCCGGATTGGCAGTAAATTGTTTGTTTAATCTGAATATCATTTTTTTAAAAAAATAAACCCTGTGGTCACTCAGCGACTACAGGCTCTTCCTCAATTTCTGGGCGAAACCATTGCGTAACTTCAAGTTCACAATCGACCCGAGTCGGGTCATCACGTTGCGGGCTGATTCGCAGAAATGTAATCGACCTATTGAGTTCAGGATCCTGCAACTCAACAAGCCACTTGTAGAGCTGATCATCCATTGCGTTGGCGACGACCTTCGCCCGAGCACTGCGGTATGCACCTACTTCCTCTGTGTCAGCTCGCTGTGGACTAGGGCGCTTCGATAAGGTCACGCCGTGTTTATTGGCTGCCTTCTCAGTATATGCTGCAAGCTCTGCACCAATATTGCCATGAACACCCTCTATCGGCTGATTGTTCATAAGCCACTCAACATCATCCGCCTTCGATTCCCATGTGGCCAGATCTGCCTCCATGAGCTTCAGCTTTTTAGCCCCTACATCAAGTTGGCTGCGTTTTTTTTGCATCACCGTCTGGAAGGAGGTGAATAAAAAAATGTTGATGATGAGGAAAGCCACACCAAAGAGCACAAAAATCAAAGTTTTTTCACGTGAATTCATAACTACATATCCCCTTTCAAATTACCTTCATAAGAAAACATCCAGCGATTTGTTTTGCGGTCATCCTCGGCTGGAGGAAGCGCCCAGTCATAATCTTTCAGCGCCCTTCGGATTTTTTCAGCATAGCTACTTGTGATCTTTAGGTCTGCAGATTCACCACGTATGACGATACGCTCACGGCTTGCCTCAAAAACCTTAAAGCGCAAATCTTGTGAAGGAGGAATGATCGTTGCTGTTCGATACAATAATTGTAGTGGCCAGCGCTGACTGTCTACCACTGGAGCAAGTTGTTGCCAGTCGGCATCGAAAAGCGCGATTTCCCCGTGTTCTATAGTCACCATTTTGATCCTATCATCCTGTTTACTGAGTGCCGCGTTCAACTGAAAATATTGATAGCCAAGGTAGCCCGTAAGACCCAAATAAAGGACCAAAATAGCAGCGATCAATATGTTTCGCTTTTGCCTTTTTTCATGAAAGTGTTTTTCACTACGTGCGTCAGCAGGAATAATCCTACTCATAGACTCTGGCAGTATCGGATCCGGTTTAGGCTCTACAGATACCTCAGCCCCTAGCTGATCACCGAATGCCTTTATTTCCTCATTCGTTGGATCGGACTTAGATCCCGACCTCCAAACTACGGCTTGGTGTAATTCAAGTTTTACCCCCTGCAAGCCCAACTGAGTGAGGGCTAGGAATACATCACGAATAGTATCCCCGCTCAGCCGGTCACCAGACAAGGCCTCAAAATAAGTAAGTTTACCATGGCTGCTGATTGCAAATACCCAGCGTCCCAGCTCACGCCACAGCGTGATTGCATTTTCAGCCATAGGAAAAAAACGTGCTGAGATATCGAAAGCGCTGGGAGCTCGAAGCGGCAGGTTACTGACATCAGGAGCAGATAAGACAACAGCAAGTAGGATTGTCTGGCCATCCTGTTGCCCTGCTAGAAAACAGTCAGTCAATCTACCGGCATCTTCCTCTGGTCGGATACCGGACTTTTCTAAATGCATCGTTGCCAGATCCTCAAACATTGCCTCGTCATCTGTCTGCACCTTGAATGGAACAGCGAGTGCTTGGCGCACAGGAAACCCCATTATAAGAACCCCTGAAGGCACGCTCTCAATCTCCGAAGCCAACAGCGGCCCATTTTCGAGAGACCTCTGAAATGAGCCTTCAGAACTACCCTCCCATATTTCCCAGCCATCAGAACCTGGAATTAATAAATGCCTGTTTTTTTTGTTACTCATGTGATGTCGTGACTTATTTACTTAAACGAGTTGTCATTATATTAAGGCAAAATCTCTTCCTTGCGGTCTAATATGACAGGCTGTCCTATACGACTTTTGAGAACCAGCGTGAGCCTTCGCTTCACTGAACCAGCCCTACCATCGCTGATGATGCGCGTCGTAGTGTCTTTCACTGTCAATCTTGGAGTAACTATTTGCTGCTGCAACTCAGAGAGTCCTATCAAACTAAGCGCCTCAGTCAAATTCTGAAAACGCTGATCGTCCTCTGTATCCTTTTCCTGATCAGGGCCCAGGACGTATTCAACGATATTTCTAGCATCATCAATGGAAACCTCGGCAGCGGCTGCTATCAATTCCGCCTTTGCCTCATGGATGTCGAGTTTGCCATTACTCCATATCGTAAACCAGTCTTCCCAACGCGAGTTCACTTCTTCAAGAAAATCCATATCCTTGACTAAACGCATTTCATCGAGGCTATAAAAAGGTCGGTTAAAGGGATGATTCGGACGACCTTGCCCGTCATACCAGTCAACTTCAGCACCATTCAACTCACTTAAATCACCAGAGTCGACCCAATCGATCAGATTGTCGACCAGCATTTGCGCATCAAGCAGCTCCATTCCCCAATCGGTAAAAATATTTGTTAGTAGCTGCTTATCTTTGCGCATTAAAATGACATTAATGTTAAATCTAGACGCCTCTGATTCAATGCGGGCACGATAGGAAATACCCTGTGCTGCGTCGCTCCAATTCAATAGTGGCTCAGTACGCTTGGTCGCCGGATTAACCGCCACGGAAACTCCCCGCTCAGCAGCAAGCATCGCATCAAAACCATGAATCTGTGAGGTTGACGCATCCGCATCATGATAAACAACCTTTACCGCAGCAAAGACCGCCAAAGAGAGCACAGCCATAATCCAAAACACAGCCACCAGCGCGCTCCCCTTGCTTGCCATGCATCGATAGCCGCTGCGCTCCTCATTGAGGGCACCTTGAAAAGCTATATGTCTGAATCGTCTCTTCATGCGATGATCACTGGTTTTCTCCCTTTGACTCTGGCTGCCCTGTTTCGCCCGTAGTCGGCAAATCAGGATTTATTTTATTGTTAAGCTTAATGATGTCTCCGTTTGAATCATCTTGACCGGAATTGGTTTGGATCTGCTCGACATTTTGCTGTAACACCTGACGGAAAAAAACTTCTGGGTTCAGTTTGGGAACCACCCAGAACGTCTGCAGCACAATATCCGAGGCGGGCTCAAACCGACAATAAAACTTCACCTGCAGCGGCAACTTACCGTCATTATCCCACTCTGTAAACTGCTCCATGGAATTAGCATCAACCACCTCACAATCACACATCCACAAATCCTCGATCATGGTGATTTCCGCGAAAGGCTCAAGATCATCGTCACCGCTTGTATCTGAATCCGGGAGGATTTTCTCATCATAAAACCTTAAGATGACATCAACAAAGCCATCACGTTGTTCCACTGTAGCTAATTCAATGGCCTCAGCGGTCATTGGCGTATTACCCCAGTCAAATGACATCGGCACATTTTGAAAGGTCAGCGTAAACAAAGAACGTGTAACATCTCCATTCCGAGAATCCTTGCTTGCCAACCTGATAATTGCGTTTCCAGGGATGTTTTCAAAATGATGTTTAAGCAGATTAAAGAACGCGTTTCTCTCCATCGTGACTGTTTGCGTCTCCACCACCATTTGACTCAATTGCACCGACGTTCTTGCTACACGAAAGATCATGCCTACTAACATCCCCATTAGCCCAAGGGCAATGACAATCTCCAACAAGGTAAAGCCCCTGTTGCGTCGTTTCTGGTGGTGATTTCCTTGCCTATTCATCAATTCAATTTTCTTCAAGGACGATAGAGATTACCATACCTCCATGTCTCTACTCCTTGCTCTTGCCATTCGCCATCGCTACCGCGCCAGTAAAAGATCACCTCAATCCGATACATGTTTTGCAACAACTGGCCATCTTCGTTCTCCAACTCTAGGGCTTCGACAATCGTTTCCAGCTCACCTGAGAAAAACGACTTGTCATCACCGGTCAGCTCAGAAATATCAACTTTCTGAGTCCCTTCTTTCAGATATGGATTACTCAAAGCCTCTGTCATTGCACTGCGTAAAACCCTATCGACACGCATACCATCTTGAATCATCACTGCCGTTTGACTGGTCATATGCAATGCCTTGACTAAGGAAACTGCAACCGCAGCAAAAAGCCCCAGCGCTATAATAATCTCAAGCAGTACAAAACCCCGAGAAGCATTAACATTAGCCATGCCTACTTGTGTGTTGCGACTTGAGGATTTCATCTTCATTCCTTTTCGATACTCATTTCTTCATCACGGATACCCGCAGTAAGCGGATGAAGTTCATGCATAATCCAACTTTTCCCCATACTACAACGGATCGTGATCGGCTCTATCAAACCAATAGGGTTAAGTATAAGCACGATTCGCTTACCCTCTTCGAGCGCCTCCCAATCATCTGATTGCCAACGTTTTATTTCATAAGAAACATCGCCATCTAATGCCTCACTCGCAGTAATATCATCAAAGCTCCTGCTGTCGCCCCCCGCTCCATCCTGCTCATTTTCCATGGAAGCAGTTTCATCCGGCCCAAGCTCATATCGAGGCGCTATGGATACAGAACTAGCAGTGATGGCAAGCTGGTAAGGGCGCTGCTGCATGACAGCAATGCTTAAGCCTCGTTTCGCAAGCAACTCAATCCGGCCGGCTGCATCGCGCAGCTTTTGTTCCGATTCGACCGTCGACAAACTAACGGTCAGCCACGTCACGAACACCGCAATCATCGACAACACAAAGACGATTTCCAGCAAGGTGAAACCAGCCACCTGCCTGCTCTTTGTTTGCCTTCGACTTTGCTGCATATTAGCGTGGATCCTGGCTGGACATATCATCCTCCGTGCCCTCCAAGCCATCTTTGCCATAACAAATCAGTTCGGGACGAGACCGATTCTTAGACCCTGGATATTTATAAACATACTCTTTACCCCATGGATCCTTTGGTAGCTGGTCCATGATTTGAATCCACCTACGTGGACGAGGAGCAGAACTTGGTTTTTCAACCAATGCCATCAAGCCCTGCTGACCTGAGGGGTAATTTCCTGCATTATTTTTGTATGCCTGTAATGCGTTTTCAATGGAGGCGAAATCACCATCCACCACCGTAATAGCTCCACTATCTGAAATGTTTTTCATTACAAAAATTGCCCCTCCCATAATCATAGCAATGATTCCAAGCACGATGACCATTTCCAACAAAGTAAAACCGGCATGAATCATCTTTGATTTTTTGATCATAAGGAGTGGAGCTGTATCGTAAGAAGTCGTTTTCATCATGTTATGGTATGGGTGTATATCTTGTCGGTGTATTATCTCATCACTGAAAATTGATGCGGAAAAGCTCTACACATACAGCAAGTCCAAGCTGCAGTTTTAATTGATTACAGTGATGCTCTATTAGGTCTTTTTTTAACCCATCCTACAACCAATTAAACGCCTTTTTGGTACATACTTGTCTGGATTATTTCTCAAAATTATAACAAGCCAAAAATAAGCATCGCTAGGCGGCCCTCAGTAGCAGCAAAATGCTACGCCACTCCAAGTTCATCAGGCATCAGAGCATCAGATGATTGAGAGGAGCCTATTGAGGTGTTGTGGTAGTTATTGTGTTAATGCCGGGTAGTGTGCACAAAAAAGCCCGGCTTCATCGGTTACGATGAAGCCGGGCATAGACCTGGCAACGACCTACTCTCACAGGGCCTATCGCCCCACTACCATCGGCGCAACAGTGTTTCACTT